>OJPT01000659.1_pt1 | contig 15476 bp, 12 predicted proteins | sample 1598641 | NCBI WGS metagenome assembly OJPT01 (sample SAMN03922495, study PRJEB24848) | human gut metagenome | isolation source: stool sample | host: Homo sapiens | place: Germany | collected 2011-11 | reverse complement strand
TACTTTTATTTGCCCACGGAACCGCAAATCCGGCATTATAGAAAGCATAAAAACTCTCCCGCTGCACCTTGATAGTAGCAAAATTGTGTGCTGCAGGCAGTGGCGCATTGGCAAAAGCAAAGTCAATACTGCCTGCCTCCAACTGCTGCTGCTGCTGCTCTACCGTAGCATCGTGAAACTGATAGCTGATGCCGGGATTTTCTTTGGCAAAGGGAATAAGATAGCTGTGCAGGAAATAGTCGGTACGCACGTGTGACACGCTGAAGCGCAGCGTACCTGCGGCACGCCTGCCGAAGGCCTGCATACGCAGGCTGATATCATCTTCCGTATTGCACAGCTGACGCGCCTGCTGCAAAAAGGTTTCGCCTGCTTCCGTCAGTTCAATGTGGCGCTTACCGCGCTGCATTTTGAAAAGCTGCACGCCGTAGTTTCTTTCGATAGCCTTCATCTGCGCACTTAGCGCCGGCTGTACGATGCCCAGACGTTTCGCTGCGGCGCTGAGATTACCTGTTTCGGCAACAGTGATAAAGTTTCTGTAAAAAGCGAAATCCATAGCAGTATCTCCTTAAAATATCAAAAAATATGATTATATTAATCAAAATAAAGTCTTTTACTTAATTATAGAACGGGAGTAGAATTAAGTAAATGCAAAAATAGAAGGAAAACTACTATTGAATTCGGAGAGGAAGCTGTTATTTATGAAAAAACACCGCTCGTTGAACGTTTTATCGGGTCCCTTACTTTTTCTGGCCGTGCTGCTTGTATTAGCGCCTGTGATTGAATTTAAGCAGGCAGCTGCCATTGCCACGATTTTCTGGATGGGACTTTGGTGGGGGCTGCGTCCGGTAAATATTGCCGTAACCTCGTTGCTGCCGATTCCGCTGAACTCTATCTTCGGCATGGTGCCGATGGAGGGGATTATCAGCAAATACTTTTCGGAAATCGTCGTGCTGCTGGTCGGTAGTGACCTTATCAGTCTGGTGTGGGAAAAAACACATCTTGATAAGCGTCTGGCGATAAAAAGCCTTTGCGGCTTGGGAACGTCTATGCGCGAGCAGATTTGCGTCTGGCTGGTAGCTTCAACGCTTCTGTCCATCTTTTTGCCAAACGTCGTCGTTGTTATGATTCTGTTGCCGGTGGCTGTAAGCATGCTGCGCTTTTTGGGGCAGCAGCAGATTACAAATAATCCCGTAGCGACGCCGATTATGCTTGCTATCGTCTGGGGCGCAGGCTTCGGCGGCTTCGGCTCACCTTTGGGCAGTAGCTCTAATCTGGTAGCAATCAGCTATCTGGAAAAGCTCACGGGACACGAATTCATGTATGTTGATTGGGTTATCCGCTTTCTGCCTCTGCTGTTCATCATCATGCTGCTTATTCTGGCTTATCTGCTGCATCTGCCGCTGCCTGTTAAACGTCTTGACGGCGGCAAGGAATACTTCCGTGCTGCTTATGCCAAGCTCGGCCCGATGAGCCGCGGCGAAAAATTAGGCCTGTGGCTTTTTATTCTCGCAACAGGTTTGGCCTTCGTCCGTCCGCTTTACGTGCAGTATCTGACGTTGATGAAGCCTGCCTATGTTTTCTTCACCTTCGGTATGCTCACCTTTATGCTGCGCAACGAAACAGGCCAGCTGCTCCTTACATGGCGTGAGGCTGAAAAGGGCATCATGTGGGGTATGATTTTCCTTTTTTCCGGCGGTCTGGCATTAGGCCAGCTGATTACAAAGACCGGTGCGGCAACGCAGATTGCCAAGGTAATTACGCTGCTGCCGTTAAGCGGAGGCTGGGAAACGATGTTCAGCCTGACGCTCTTTGCTACCTTCCTGACGGAAATCAGCAGCAATACCGCGGCGGCTTCTATCTCAATTCCGGTAGTACAAAGCATTTCGCAGCAGCTGGGGTTGAACCCCATTCCTTATATCCTGACCTCGATTGTTGCCGTTAACTGTGCTTTTATTCTGCCGGTCAGCACACGTGCCGTAGGTGTAACCTACGGTTTGAACCCTGATGATTTACTGAAAAACGGTATTAGGCTTTCGGTAATCTGCATGCTGCTCGTAAGTGCGCTTGGCTGTATCTGCATGCATTGCTGGAGTCTTTTCAATCATCTTTAGAGTAGCCTTCTTTGTTTACTCCCTTGTCATTGCTGGGATGGCGGGGGAGTATTTTTTGCATAGAATTGCGAAGAAGTCTGCTTGAAAATGATGCAAAACAGCGGAAAAAAGAGGAAAATAGATTTTTTTTGTAAAATTGCTGATTTTAGTGCATTTTTTGCTATACAAACGCGGTTTTTTGTAGTAAAATCATATCACAAGAATTAAGGTGGAACGGAAGGTTCCACACATATGCTCAAGAAAGGTTGTGTTATTAAGGTAATGAACGAGCAATCCATGAATAGAAGTTTAAAGAACAGACACTTACAGATGATTTCTTTAGGTGGCATCATCGGCAGCTGTTATTTTTTAGGTGCCGGATATGCGATTGAGCAGGCCGGACCTGCTATTATCCTTTCTTATCTTTTTGGCGGTGCAATCGTCTTATGCGTTATGCTGTGCCTGGCGGAGCTGGCTGTAGCCAAGCCTATTTCCGGTTCCTTTGTTACCTACGCACGTGAGAATATATCCTCAACCTGGGCTTGTGGCGTTGGCTGGGCCTATTGGCTGAACTGGATGGCTTATGTGCCGTCTGAAATGATTGCTGCGGGTATTATTATGAATAATTTTGTACCTGCCGTCAGTCAGCTGTGGTGGGCAATTTTTTTTGGCCTGCTGGTGACTGTAATTAACCTTTTTCATGTTGATAATTTTGGCGAAAGCGAATTTTGGCTTTCTATTATCAAAATTGCTGCCCTCGTGGGCTTCTGCGGCGTTGCCGGTTTAATAGTCTGTGGTCTTGTCGGTGACCAGGGCTATTTAGGCGCTAAGGTGTTGCTTGGCCAAGGCGGCTTTGCTCCCCAGGGATATTGGCCGATTGTGCTGACCATGGTTATTATTCTGGTTAACTTCCAGGGTACCGAAATTATCGGTCTGGCTGCGGGCGAATGCAAGGATCCTGCTAAAAGCATTCCTATTGCGGTTCGTAATGTTTCCTGGCGTGTCATTGCTTTATATATCATTCCTATTACATTATTGCTGTCCATTATGCCGTGGGATAAGGCCAGCCTGAAGGAGAGCGTGTTTGCTGCTGCTTTGGCGGAATACGGCTTTGACGGCTTAGCTTCCGCGATTGCCTTTGTAGTGCTGGTTGCAGGTGTTTCCTGTGCTAACTCCGGCCTGTACGGCGGTGCTCGTGCGTTGCATGCACTGGCTCGCATGGATATGGCACCGGCGTTTTTGGGCAAGCTCAATAAAAACGGTATGCCGCAGAATTCTATTATCGTTTCTGTGTGCGCCTGCTGGGCAGTTATCGTTTTCTATACCTTTAATCCCGATTCTACACTGTATACTTATTTGCTGGCAGTATCCGGCTTTACCGGAGCAATGGCTTGGATTTCCATTTGCTGGAGCCAATATAATTTCCGCCGCCGTCTGATTGGCGAAGGCAAGGAGGATACTCTGAAGTATAAAACACCGTTCTTTCCGTATGTTACGCATTTCGGTATCTGGTCGCAGGTTTTCTGTCTGGCAGTAATTGCTTTGACACCGGATTTACGCCAGACGCTGTACGCCGGCGTACCGATGTTGGTGGTGCCGATGCTGTGCTATCGTTGGCGCAAGCATCACAAGAGCTTGGTTCAGACCAAAACTCAGGTTGCTATGGCTCATAAATCTTAAAAGTATATGGAGGTTGCCGCTGATGCGGCAGCCTCTTTTTATGTAATGCACGAAAATATAAGAATATAACAGAGCCTTTTGAGTATAATGCCGGAAGGTGTTATAATAGTTATTAAAAGGAGAATGGTTATGCAATTAGTAGTAGATAAAATAGCCAAAGCATTTGGCATTCATGAAATATTTAAGGACGTCAGCTTCATGGTAGAGCAGGGCGAGCATGTCGGTCTTGTAGGCGTCAACGGCAGCGGCAAGACGACGCTGCTGCGTTGCCTGCTGCAGCCTGAATGGGTTGACAGCGGTGCGGTAAAATTCGAGCCCGGTATCAGTGTGGGCTATGTACAGCAGGGCTTTACCGATATCAGAGGTACTATCTGGCAGTTTATGCAGACAGCCTGTCCGGAAATCAGCAGCCTGCGCCAAAAGCTGGCACAGCTGGAGGCTGATTCCGGCAAGCTGCAGGGCGAAAAGCTGGACAGCTGCCTGGAGGAATACGGACGCGTACTTAAACGTTACGAATTTATTGACGGCTATAATTACGAAAACCGCATTAAGCGTGTGCTTATCGGTTTGGGCTACACCGAGGACTGGTGGCAGCATGACGCGGCAACGCTGAGCGGCGGTCAGAAAACACGTCTGATGCTGGCAGCAGCACTGGTGCGTAATCCCGACTTCATGATTCTGGACGAACCGACAAACCATCTGGATATTGTTATGACGCAGTGGCTGGAAAAGTATCTGCAGGAATTTAAGGGCGGGCTGCTCGTTGTCAGCCATGACCGTGCCTTCCTTGATAATGTTGCTATGCGCATTCTGGAGATGGAGGGCGGCAAGCTGCAATCCTTTAAGGGCAATTACAGCCGCTATCTGGAGCAGAAGGCGATTCAGAGCAGTACGCTGACTGCTGCCTACAATGCGCAGCAGGATTATATTGCGCGCACGGAGGCGTATATCCGTCGCTTCAAGGCAGGCATCAAGAGCAAAATGGCGCGTGGCCGTCAATCACAGCTCGACCGTTTGGAGCGTATTGATGCACCGGTGCAGCACGAGGAGTTTGAGCTGCGTTTGCCGCCGGCTGCCGAATGTGCGGACAGAGTGCTGATTATGGAGGATCTGACCATCGGCTACGGCGAGAAGGTATTGGCCAAGGGTATTAACCTTACACTACGCCGCGGTGAAAAGGCAGCGCTTTTGGGTGCCAACGGCACCGGTAAGACGACGCTGCTGCGTACTATCTTGGGTGAAATTGCACCGCTTAAGGGCAAGGCAAAGATTGGCAGCAGAGTGCAGATCGGTTATTTTTCACAGAGCTATGAGCGATTAAACCCGGAGCAGACGCTGTTGGAAAACTTTGTTGTTGAATACGGCTTTACGGAAGAGCATACACGCTCGATGCTTGGCGGTATGCTGTTCCACGGTGATGATGTGTTCAAAAAAATCGGTGAGCTGAGCGGCGGTCAGAAGGCACGCCTGGTGCTGCTGAAGCTGGTGCTGGACGGCGCCAACTGTCTGGTGCTTGACGAACCGACAAACCATCTTGATATTATGGCGCGCGAAGCGGTAGAAGCAGCGCTGGAGGCCTTTGACGGCACAGTGCTGGTAGTAAGCCATGACCGTTATTTCGTCAACGAGGTTGCGGACCGCATCTGGGAGATTGAGGATTTAGAGGTTAAGGACTACAAGGGCAATTACGATTTTTACCTCGAAGAGAAGCAGAAAAAGGCTGCGGCTTTGGCGCAGGCACAGGAGGAAGCGGAAAAGGCAGCGGCCTATGCGGAGGCACAGGCTAAAAAGCAGCAACAGCAGGTTGCTGCTGCGCCGGCGAAAGCGAAAAAGCAGGAGGATAAAAAGCGCCGTTACAGTCCTGACGAGGCTGCGCGACTGCTGCCCAAGGTAGAGCTGCAGATTCGTGAGCAGGAGGCTATGATGGGACTTTTGGAAAAGCAGATGGCGGACCCGGCAAATCATACCGATCCTGAGCATAGCGCAGCTATGGCAGCAGAGCATGAGGAATACGAGCAAACCATTGCCGAGCTGATGGAAAAATGGGAGCTGTTGATGGAAGCGGCGGAGGATGCCTGATGGACGATAAAAAGTATATGCAGCTGGCGCTGGCGGAAGCACGCAAGGCCGCAGAGCTTGGTGAAATTCCTATCGGCGCGGTGCTGGCGGACATGACAACGGGCGAGGTTATCGCCGCTGCGCACAATATGCGTGAAACGTGGCATGACGCAACGGCGCACGCTGAGGTCATCGTCATCCGTGAGGCCTGCGAGCGTTTGGGGCGTTGGCGTCTGAGCGGCTGTGCGCTTTACGTTACCGTTGAGCCCTGCCCGATGTGCAGCGGTGCCATTGTCAACGGCCGTGTCGACCGCGTTGTTTATGGCTGTCCTGATGTGAAGGCCGGCGGTGCGGAATCCATTTTCAATATCATTACGAATCCTAATCTTAATCACTGCGCGGAGGTTGTCAGCGGCATCTGTGAGGAGAAATGCGCGCAGGTGATGCGCGACTTTTTCCGCCGTCGCCGTCAGGAAAACAAGGCGAAGCGCAAGAGTGAAGCTGCTGTGTCGCAGGAATAATTTCGACAGGCGGTTGCCAAGACGGGATTTTTCCTATATAATATTAATGTTAACTTGATGCGAATATTTCGCCATAACAGAATAATGGAGACGTAGCGAAGTGGTCATAACGCGGCTGACTCGAAATCAGTTTGCCGTTTGCGCGGCACGTGGGTTCGAATCCCACCGTCTCCGCCAATGAAATTCAATCCCGCAGCTTATTTGGTTGCGGGATTTTTAGTGTGTAACATATTTATCATTTTGGTAGGTTTTATCGCCTATTAGTTAATTTCTTCTGCTTTTTGTTTGCCAAAGATGTCGCTAACTGTTAAAATGTCATACGAATGCTTTTGATTTTGGGGGATTATTATGACATCGGAAAAAATAATTGATATCTTAAAAAACGGTAAAATTCATCTGTCGTGCGAGCTGTTTCCTCCTAAGCAGGGCGCAGAGCTGCAAAACAGTCTGGAGATTGTCAACAAAATTGCAGCCAGCAAGCCGTCCTATATGAGCGTCACCTATGGCGCAGGCGGCAGCACGGTAGGCTATTCGGCAGCACTGGCCAAAAAAGTAGAGGATAACGGCATGCCGGCTCTGGCTCATCTGACTTGTGTAAAGGCTGATGAAGCAAAGCTGGCAGAGGTACTTGGACAGCTGCAGGGCTTTGGCGTAAAAAATATTCTGGCACTGCGCGGCGATATACCGGCAGATATGCAGGGCGAGGAAATCGGCAGCTTTGCCCATGCCAGTGAGCTGATGCGTTTTGTGAAGCAGCAAGGCGATTTCTGCGTCGGCGGTGCTGCTTATCCCGAAGGCCATCCCGAATCCGGTTCCTTGGAACAGGATATAGAAAACACCAAGTACAAGGTAGATGCCGGCGTTGACTTTTTAGTGACGCAGATGTTTTTTGATAATACGATTTTATATAACTATATGTTCCGCCTGCTGCGTGCAGGCATCAATGTGCCGGTAGTGCCGGGTATTATGCCGGTGACAAATGCCAAGCAGATTATCCGTATCTGCCAGCTGAGCGGTACTAAGCTGCCGCCGCAGTTCCGTGCGATGGTAGAAAAATTTGCCGATAAGCCGGAGGCACTGAAGCAGGCAGGTATCGCCTATGCTACCGGTCAAATTATTGATTTGATTGCCAATGGTTTTGACAATGTACACATCTATACGATGAACAAGCCGGAAATTTTTGCCGGTATTATGAATAATCTCGGAGAGATTGTAGATAAATAGTCTTGCGCTATGGCGCAAAAGTCAGGTTATTGTTATGGAATTTAAGCAAAAGGAAGCGCTGCGCTATCTGCGGGCCAAGCCGGGAGATAAGGCAGCAGAAATTTTAGTGGATACGGTTTATCTGAAGCTGCGCAATGAGGTGCAGGCACGCTATGTGCTGCAAAAGCATGCGATAACGGCAGATGAGGCAGGCGTAACGCTGGATTGCGGCGTACGCTTTCATTCGCGTGCGCTGGCGCGTCATTTAAAGGGTTGCGACACGGTACTGCTGATGGGCGCAACGCTCGGCAGCAGGGTGGACGCAGCTATCCGCCGCCTCGCACTTATCAGCGTTGCTGAAGGTGCGGCGGCTCAGGCTGTGGCAGCGGCGCTGATTGAAAGCTATTGCGATGAGGTGCAGGCGCAGGCTGAAACAGGCGGTCTGCTGCAGCGTTCACGTTTTTCTCCGGGCTATGGTGATTGGCCGCTGGAGGAGCAGCGCCAGCTGTTCGCAGTGCTGAACTGCGCCAAACGCATCGGCCTGACGCTGACGGACGGACTGATGATGGCTCCGTCCAAGTCGGTGACGGCAATCATCGGCTTATCGGAAGATGCTGCCTGCGTGCAGAGTAAATGTATGACTTGCAGTAATATAAACTGTCCTTACAGAGATACTGATATTAAGAAAGTTTGAGGAGAAGATTTAATTTATGAATTTTAAGGAATTGTTAGGCAAGCAAATGCTGTTTTTTGATGGTGCCACCGGCACACAGCTGCAGGCACGCGGTCTGCAGCCGGGTGAGCTGCCCGAAAGCTGGAATTTTACACACCCCGATATTGTAGAGGCTGTGCATCGCAGTTATCTTGATGTAGGCTCCAATATCGTAAAATCCAATACCTTCGGCGCTAATCCGTTGAAGCTGGCAGGCTCCGGCCTGGATTGCAAGGAAACCATCGAAGCGGCTGTGGCGATTGCCAAGAAGGCCTGCGGTGGCAGGGAAAATAAATTTGTTGCGCTGAATTTGGGACCGACAGGCAAGCTGTTGGCTCCTTATGGCGATTTGCCCTTTGAAAAGGCAGTAGAAGCCTACGGCGAAATGGTACGTTACGGCGCTGCTGCCGGTGCAGATCTTATTCTTATCGAAACGATGAGCGACACCTACGAAATCAAGGCGGCGGTTCTGGCATCTAAGGAAAACTGTGATTTGCCGGTTTGCGTGACCATGACCTTTGATGAGGATGGCAAGCTGTTGACCGGTGCTACTGTTGAGGCTGCCGCTTTGATGTGCGAAGGTCTGGGCGTAGATGCCATCGGCTTTAACTGTGGTCTGGGACCGGTGCAGGTGGGTAAATTATTTCCGCAGATGCTGGCAGCAACCAGCCTGCCGCTGATTATCAATCCGAATGCCGGACTGCCGGTACAGCGTGACGGCAAAACTTGCTTTGATGTCGGCCCGGAGGAATATGCGGAGCTGATGTACGAGCTGGCAGGCAAGGGTGCAAGCATCGTCGGCGGCTGCTGCGGTACAACACCGGAGCATATTGCGCAGATGATTGCCAAATGCAAAACTCTGCAGCCCGGAGGTACGCGTGATTGCCGTCTGACGGCGGTATCCTCCTACGGCAAGGCAGTGCATCTTGGCGAAGGTCCTATAATTATCGGCGAACGCATCAATCCTACAGGCAAAAAGCGTTTGAAGGAAGCATTGGTCAACAGTGACCTTGATTATGTGTGCCGCCTCGGTTTGGAGCAGATTGGCGTAGGCGCGCAGATTCTGGACGTTAACGTTGGAACGCCGGGCATTGACGAAGCGGCAATGGCCGCAAAGGCTGTGCCGGCGCTGCAGGCGATTACCGATACCCCGCTGCAGATTGATACATCTAATTACGAAGCAATGGAAAAAGCACTGCGCCTTTATAACGGCAAGCCGATGCTCAATTCCGTCAACGGCAAGGAGGACAGCCTGCAGCATGTGCTGCCGCTGGCTAAAAAATACGGTGCTGTGCTGGTTGCACTGTGCCTTGACGACAGCGGTATTCCTGCAACTGCCGCAGGACGTATCGCTGTGGCTGAAAAAATTATCGCCCGTGCGGCCGAATACGGCATTGAAAGCCGCAATATAGTTGTAGACCCGCTGGCACTGACTATTTCCACCGGTGCCGATAATGCGGCGATTGCCTGTGAGGTTATCCGCACGATGAAGGCACGCGGCATCAACACTGTTATGGGTGTTTCCAACATTTCGTTCGGTCTTCCCGGACGTGATGCTGTCAACAGCACCTTCTTCAGCATGGCGATGGCAGCAGGCCTTTCCTGTGGCATTATCAATCCGCAGAGCAAGCCGATGATGGATGCTTATTACGGTTATCGTGCGCTGGCAGGCTATGACGAGGGCTGCAAGGAATACGTGCAGCATTATGCAGATGCACCGAAGGCTGCAGCAACAACAGTAAGCGAAATGGGACTTTACGATGCCATTGTCAAAGGACTGCAGGGACCTGCGCGTCAGGCCGCAGCCAAGGCTCTGGAAAGCGAAAAGCCTTTGGATATCATTAACAAGTATATGATTCCTGCGCTTGATTTTGTCGGTCATGGCTTTGAAAAGAAAACTCTCTTCCTGCCGCAGCTGCTGATGAGCGCGGATGCGGCGAAGGCAGCCTTTGAGGTTATCCGTGAGGCTGTCGGCGTGGGTGAAACACAGGGAGAAACAGTGATTATTGCTACCGTCCACGGTGATATCCATGATATTGGCAAAAACATCGTTAAGGTACTGCTGGAAAACTATGGTTATCGCGTGCTTGACTTGGGCAAGGATGTGCCTGTGGAAGCAGTTGTGGAGGCAGCTAAGAAAACTGACGCCAAGGTTGTCGGTTTATCTGCATTGATGACAACGACAGTAGGCGCAATGGAAGAAACTATTGCTGCGTTGCATAATGAATGTGACTGTCAGGTTGTTGTCGGCGGTGCAGTGCTCACGCAGGAATACGCTGATACCATCGGTGCCGAGCATTATGCACCGAACGCTGTCAGTGCGGTAAACTATGTCAACGAAATTTTAGGCAAATAAATTATATAAAGATAATTTGAGGACTGCCATGCTTAGCGTGGTAGTCCTTTTTTACGTTTTGGGGTCTTTAAGCAGGAAAAACTGCTCCCACCCAAGAATTAAACAAATATCACCATGAACGGAGGGATGCTGCATGAACATTTACGTTTGGCGACACAACAAAACATATCACAGCCACAGTATGATTGATGAGCCCTGCGTCAACAGCGAATTTTATCTTGATGCGATTGCTGTTGTGCTGGCACATGATTTGGAAGAAGCACTGACCAAGCTGGCGGAAGAAAACAAAGGCTGGCGCACGGAGGATCTGCGGCAGCTGCCGTGCAGCGTATATCCTGCAGATAAGGCGGCAGTAATTTTTTCCGAGCTGCGCGGGATTATTCCGCATCTCTAAAAACAAAAAAGCCCGAATTCCCACATGAAATGTATGTGAGAATTTGGGCTTTTGCTTTATCTGCTTACCAGATGCTTTTTAAAATCGGCAGTAAAATCGGTGCCAGGATAGAGGTGCTGATGCCGGTAAGGGCAATCGCTACACCGCCGATAGCCAGCTGTACGGGGCTGACATTGGCGCAGACGCTGGTGCCGAGGCCGTGGCTGGAGGCGCCGATAGCAAGACCGGCAGCCAAATGGTTTTTGATTCCCAAAAGACGCAGCAGCTTGTGATTGAAGGTTGCACCCAGCATGCCGGTGAAGATAACAGCAGCAGTAGTCAATGCCGGAATACCGCCGATAGTTTTGGAAACGTCAATGGCGATTGGCGTCGTAATGGATTTGGGAATGAGCGAAAGCAATACCTGTTCGCTAGTACCCATGGCCTTGCCGCAGAAGTAAACGACGATGATAGCCGAAAGAGTTGCCAGTGTAACGCCTCCTACGATAGCGCCTGCCTTGGCCATGATGATTTCACGGTTCTTGTACAGGGGCAGGGCCAGAGCGATGGTTGCCGGTCCTAAAAGAAAGTTAATGAATTCCGCACCCGCTTCGTACTGCTTGTACTCTACGCCGGGTGCTAGAACGATGACGGCGATGACCAGAGGGCAGGCGATAACGAAGGGCGGAATGATATTCAGGCTGAAGCGGTCGATGATGATTTCGCTGATAGCGTACAGGATAACCGTCAGACCGATACCAAAGAGCGGTGAGTTAAGTAAAACGTCAGGAAAAAGCATCATTGACTCTCCTTTCCTTTAAGCATTGCTTCGATAAAGAAGGCTGTGAGAGCTAAAACAACAATACTGCAGACAACAATGGTAACAGTAATGGGCAGCAGCTCGGCTTTGATAACATCTACATATAATATGACGCTGACGCCTGCCGGTAAAAACAGCATACCCATTTTGGAAATCAGGATATCGCAGATACCTTCAATGGAGCTTGCCGGAATAACGTTGCCGCAGAGAAGTGCCGTTAAAATCAGCATTCCCAAAAGAGCGGGCGGAAAGGGTACGCCGAGGGCGTTGATGATGAGCGTGGATACCCATTGCAAAAGCAGCAAAAAGGCAATACCGCGCAATAAGCTGGTAGGTGACATTTTGGTTCCTCCTCATAAAAACATGACAAATAATATAATTATAGACCTGTTAGTGGAAGTACGCATAAAGGTCAAAACGGCCGGGGTTAGCCGATGGTCTTTGGGGTAAAGAGTACTTGGCCGACAGAACGACATGTTATTAATATTGCCACAAACATAACAATATGTCAACAAAATGACGGTGATTTTTCACTGAATTAACACAGAAAACTATTTGACTTTTTGACTTTTGCTGATATAATAGCAATTAGAAAGTGAATAGTGGTCCGGAAATGGAAAAGAGTCAACTCCATTCGGTTATTGACCGCTATTGAACCTGATAGAAGGAGGTGCAGCGTGATGAATGAACGCTACAGTGAAGAGGTAAAGGCTATATTGGAGGCTGCTCAGCAGCAGGCAGTTATGAACTATCACCAGGAGCTGACAACGGCACATGTTCTGGCAGCATTGTGCGGCAGCGACGGCTTCTTTAAATATTTGCTGCAGAGCCTGCACATTGATGAAAATGCTTTCAGCAAGGATGCTAAGGCTTTAGTACAAAAAATACCCGGAGTAAAAGGTCAGGACCGTCAGCTGATGATGGGTACCGGCTTTGCCAGAGTAATGGCTATTCTGGGACAAGGTAAGGAAGAAATCGGCATCGGCCAGTTGGTTGCAGCTATGGCCAGTGACGGTGACGGCGATGTTGTATCGCTCTTCCGTAAATATGGTATAGATAAGAAAAAAGTTGAGGCGGCATTTATGCAGTATCAAAATAGCGAAGCAAATGATGAAACTAAAAAGACGCTGGAAAAATACGGCCAGGATTTGACGGCAAAAGCTAAAGAGGGCAAGTTGGATCCGGTAATCGGCCGTGATGAGGAAATCCGTCGTACGATTGAAATCCTTTCGCGTCGTAAGAAAAATAATCCGGTGCTTATCGGTGAGCCTGGCGTTGGTAAAACTGCCATCGTCGAAGGTCTGGCAAGACGTATTGTTGCTGGTGATGTACCGGAAAGCCTGAAGAATAAAACCCTGTATGCTCTGGACCTGGCAGCTCTGGTTGCCGGTGCCAAATACCGTGGTGAATTCGAAGAGCGTCTGAAAAAGGTATTGAAGGCTGTCAGCGAAAGCGCCGGTCAGATTATCATGTTTATTGATGAGCTGCATACCGTTGTCGGTGCCGGTGCTGCTGAAGGTGCTATGGATGCAGGCAATATCCTGAAACCGATGCTGGCACGCGGCGAGCTGCGCTGCATCGGTGCAACTACGCTGAACGAATATCGTAAGTATATTGAAAAGGACAGTGCGCTGGAGCGTCGTTTCCAGCCGGTAATGGTTAAGGAGCCGAGCGTTGAAGATACAATTTCCATCCTGCGTGGCCTGCGTGAGCGCTATGAGGTACATCATGGCGTGCGCATTAAAGACGCTGCTCTGGTGGCTGCTGCTGTGCTTTCTAACCGTTATATCAATGACCGTTTCTTACCTGATAAGGCTATTGACCTGGTAGATGAGGCTGCTGCCCGTCTGCGTACCGAAATTGATTTGCTGCCGACCGAGCTGGATGAAAGCAAACGTCGTATTCTGCAGCTGGAAATCGAAGCTCAGGCCTTGGGCAAAGAAGAGGATGCTCAGTCCAAGGACCGTTTGGCTAAGCTGAACGAGGAGCTGGCAAAGCTGCGTAAGGAAAATGACGAGCTTGTTAAACGTTGGGATGCAGAAAAGGCTTCTATTGCCCGCGTACGTGAGGTAAAGAAGGAAATCGATGCTGTGAAAAACCAGATGGAGCAGGCTGAGCGCGACTATGACCTGAACAAGATGGCTGAATTGAAATACGGCCGTCTGCCTGAGCTGCAGAAGGAATTGGCTGCTTTGTCCAAGAAGGATGAAAACGGCAATGATAATGTTATGCTCAAGGAAGAGGTTGACGAAGAGGATATCGCCAAAGTTGTCAGCACCTGGACCGGCATTCCTGTTGCCCGCTTAGGCACCGGTGAACGTGCTAAACTGGTTCATCTGGAGGAAATCCTGCACGAGCATGTTATCGGTCAGGACGAGGCAGTCAAGGCTGTCAGCGAGGCTGTTATCCGTGCACGTGCCGGTATCAAGGATCCTAACCGTCCGATTGGTTCCTTTATCTTCCTTGGTCCTACCGGTGTCGGCAAGACCGAGCTGGCTAAGACCTTGGCCGAGGTGCTCTTTGATGATGAACGCAACATGGTTCGTATCGATATGAGCGAATACATGGAGAAGCATACCGTATCTCGTCTGATCGGTGCGCCTCCCGGATACGTCGGCTATGACGAAGGCGGTCAGCTGACCGAGGCTGTACGCCGTCATCCGTACAGCGTAATCCTGTTGGACGAAATCGAAAAGGCCCATGCAGATGTCTTTAACGTATTGCTGCAGGTTCTGGATGATGGCCGTCTGACTGATGGTAAAGGCCGTATCGTTGACTTCAAGAATACTTTGATTATCATGACCAGTAACCTTGGCAGCAACGAGATTATGAAAGCACAGGGCTCTATGGATAGAGAAAAGATTCAGCAGATGCTGATGAAGTTCTTCCGTCCGGAATTCCTGAACCGTGTTGATGACATCGTTGTGTTCAAACCGCTGCAGGCAGAACAGATTAAGGAAATCGTTAAACTGGTACTGCATGAACTGGGTGACCGTCTGAATAAGCAGCTGGAACTGACGCTTACTTATACCGACGAGGCTGTCGCTTTCCTGGCAAAGGCCGGCTTTGATCCTGCCTTCGGTGCTCGTCCGTTGAAACGTCTGATTGTCCACACTGTTGAAAATATCCTGGGCAAGAAGATTGTTGCAGGAGAAATTAAAAATGGCGATAAGGTTGAGGTTGTATTGGTAAACGATGCAATTGACGTTGTCGTAAAATAAAACAGCTTTGGGTTTAAGCGCCCTCTGCTGCCGTGAAAGCGGCGGCGGAGGGCGCTTTTTTCTTTACCCCGAGGTTTTCCGAACAATTTTCTAAAAAACTGTTAAAAAGTTCACAGTTTATTTGACGTTTACGCGTTGGATTGGTATAATTAAAGTGAATTATTTAAGTGATTGAGAACCCGGGTTAGATTTTGCACAGGATTTCGAAACTGAACAGCTTTCTGCTTGGGTTTTATTGTTTCTACAAGTAATTTTTGGGAGGTAGATTTCAATGAAAGTTGCAATTATCATGGGTAGTAATTCTGACTGGCCTGTACTTGAGGCTGCAGAAAAAACTCTGAAGGAGTTTGGCGTTGAAACTGAAGTAGTAGTTGCTTCCGCTCACCGTACTCCGGACGTAGTACAAAACTTTCTAAGGGTGCCCGTGACCGTGGCGTAGAGG
>OJPT01000630.1_pt1 | contig 16034 bp, 9 predicted proteins | sample 1598641 | NCBI WGS metagenome assembly OJPT01 (sample SAMN03922495, study PRJEB24848) | human gut metagenome | isolation source: stool sample | host: Homo sapiens | place: Germany | collected 2011-11 | reverse complement strand
GTTCTTAGGTGCCTCAACTATTGAATCAGTAACAGAGATATTGTCTGTATACCAGACACCCGCACGCGCCATGTCAAACCATGTACAGTCCTTTACAGCTATGTCACTACAGTACCATAGCGGATATTTCCATCTAAAAAAACAGCCTGTCAGGCTAATGCCATGGCTCTCCTTAAGAGGTGACTCTCCGTCATCAAAAATTGTATCATATATCCAGGTCGTTGCTTGCAAACAGGGCTCTTTCGCCTGTCAGAAACTCCTGATGGATTTGTTTTCTTTCGCTCATTATATATACTCCTTTTTCCCGGTAATTCTAAATAATTATCTGCCATAAAATCAAATAACCGCCGAGCACATAATATATGCAGCCCGACAGTTATCATTATACCCCAAACCCTACTGAATTTGTAGTATTTTATATAAGTTTAATATTATGAGCCTGATATTTACAGCTCAAGCCCGTCAAGTATGCTCTTAAGTGCATCAGCAGACTCCTTGAGCTTTAAAGCTTCCTCACCGTTTAACTCGATTGGGATATCGCTCTCCACTCCGTTTGCTCCAACGATTGCAGGCATTGAGAGAACCACACCGTCGATGCCGTACTGTCCATGCATCATGTGTGAAACAGGAAGAATAGACTTCTCATCACGCATGATTACCTCGCAGATACGTCTGACCGACATAGCGATACCATAATATGTCGCATGTTTTCTGTTAATTATCTCGTAAGCACTGTTCTTTACGTTTGCAGCGATTTCCTCTGTATTCTCCTTGTGCTTGTAGTGACCTCTCATCTCGCACATCTTGTGAAGCTCCACTCCGGAAACATTGGCTGATGACCATGCAACCACCTCACTGTCTCCATGCTCACCTACTATAAATGCATGTACGCTTCGGCTGTCCACCTCAAGATGCTCTCCAAGCGCGTACTTAAGTCTTGCACTGTCAAGCACGGTACCTGAACCGATGACACGCTCCTCAGGAAGTCCTGAAAGCTTCTGTGCCACCTGTGTTAAAATATCTACAGGATTTGCAACGATAAGTAAGATTCCACCGAAATTTCTCTTTGCAATCTCCGGAATGATGCTCTTGAAGATTGCAACATTTTTATTTACCAGATCAAGTCTTGTCTCGCCCGGCTTTTGGCCTGCACCTGCAGAAACAACAATGATAGCAGCATCTGCCACATCATCATAACCACCTGCATATATCTTCATAGGTCTGGCAAAAGGAATACCGTGGCTTATATCCATCGCCTCTCCCTCAGCCTTGTCCTTATCAGCGTCAATGAGAACTATCTCAGAAAAAAGACCGCTCTGCATAAGTGCAAAAACTGATGCCGAACCAACGAATCCACATCCGATCATTACAGCCTTTCTTGGGTTTGTCTTAACAACTGCGCTAGTTTTATTGCTCATGTACGTTCCTCTCTTTCTTAAACTATAATTCAAATAGTTGCTTTTTATTATAACTATTCATCCCAAACACAAATTCTCAATATCTGCTTTGTTATCAGTAGTTCTGAATAATTATCTTTTATTTATATTATACCCGCATTGTACATATAATCCGTTGTAAAAACAACAAATTACTTGATAAAATACAATCAATAGCCCATTGTCCCCATTTTTATACAATTTTAATGCAGATTTTCACACAAAAAGTGCAATACTAAAAAGCAAACCGGACCAATACAGCTGAATGAATTGTCATTTAGCATATTGATCCGGTTATATTAAAATGCTGTATCCGCTTATTTTGTGCTTGAATTTCTGTACTCAAGCGGTGTCATTCCATACAGCTTCTTGAACTGTCTGTTAAAATGCTCCACGTTCTGATATCCTGCCTCGATTGCGATATTCTCAACAGTTGTGATGCTGTTTCTCAGCAGTGTACGTGCCTTCTTCATCTTGGCATTGGTGACCAGCTCTCCGAAAGTCTTGCCTGACTTCTCCTTTATGTACTTGGAGATATACGGCTCTGTCAGGTTGAACTGTGCAGCCATGTCTGCAAGCGATACTGTCTTGTAGTTGGCCTGGATGAAGTTGAGCATGGCAATATAGCGCTCATCCTTCACGTGACTGTCAGCCTTGGTGGCAAGGTAATGGTTTACCGCAACAACAAGCGCTCCGATTGATGCCTTGATGATATCCTCATCCACACCTGCGCCCCAGAACATACTGCCGTCAACTGTGATACCCACATACGCCATAGCCTTTGATGAAGATCCGTGTGAAAGTGCATGCTCCTCGTATACAGTGAGCTCAAAGCTGATGTCAAAATACTGCTTAATTATATTGCTGACTGCATCGAGACGGCCGTTTCCATTGGCATCTACCTTTCTGGTGCTGTCATTGTGTAAAATAACTGCCTCTGCGAAAATGCCGTTTACCTGCTTAAAGTGGCACTCCGGTATAGTGAAATATGGATGAAAATCCACATAATTGTCTGTAAAGATACTGTGTACCCACTCAGGTGAAAGCTCCTTGTGCTCCTCGTCCGATACCTGCTTGACCATGTATCCGACCTGCTCTCTCATCTGCTGTGGCACATTGATACCGAAGCTCTGCTTAAGGATATATGCCACTCCGCCCTTTCCTGACTGGCTGTTGATACGGATAACATCAGCCTCGTATGTCCTGCCGACATCCTTTGGATCTATAGGCAGATATGGAACCGTCCACTTATCAAGCTTCTTTTCCTCTCTCCATGCCATGCCCTTTGAGATAGCATCCTGATGTGAGCCTGAAAAAGCAGAAAAAACAAGATCTCCCGCATATGGCTGTCTCTCGCCTACCTTCATTCTGGTAAATGTCTCATACTTCTCCCTGATCTCAGGCAGATTTGAAAAATCAAGCTGTGGATCCACTCCGTGTGAGTAAAGATTCATGGCAAGTGTCACGATATCTACATTTCCTGTTCTCTCACCGTTTCCAAACAGCGTACCCTCTATCTCCTCAGCTCCTGCAAGCACACCAAGCTCTGATGTGGCAACACCGCAGCCTCTGTCATTATGAGGATGTAAGCAAAGCACTACTCCGTCTCTGTACTTGAGGTGCTTGTTGATATACTCTATCTGTGTGGCAAAAACATGTGGCATAGCATTCTCTACTGTTGTAGGGATATTGATGATGGCCTTATTATCAGCCTTTGGCTGCCATACATCAAGCACTGCGTTGCACACATCAACCGCATAATCCACCTCAGTGCCCGAAAAGCTCTCCGGTGAATACTGGAAACGGAAATTACCGTCAGTCTCTGCCGCAAGGTCTCTCAGTAAAACAGCTCCGTCAACTGCAAGCTGCTTTATCTCTTCCTTTGACTTCTTAAACACCTGCTCACGCTGTGCAACAGATGTGGAATTGTACAGATGTACAACTGCTCTCGGTGCTCCCTCAAGTGCCTTGAAGGTCTTCTTGATGATATGCTCTCTGGCCTGTGTCAGCACATGTATAGTGACATCATCAGGAATCATATCCCTCTCAATAAGAGCTCTCGTGAAATTGAACTCTGTCTCAGAGGCTGCCGGGAAACCTACCTCGATTTCCTTAAAGCCTATATCTACAAGCATCTTAAAGAAGTCAAGCTTCTCCTCAAGACTCATCGGCTCGATTAGAGCCTGATTGCCATCACGTAAATCAACCGAACACCACAGTGGTGCTTTATCTATATAATCCTTCTTAACCCAGTCATAAGTACATTCAGGAGGCAGAAAATAACTGCGCTCGTATTTTTCATATCCTTTCATCTTAAAACCTCTTTTCGTTTGAACTGATATAATTGTAACACATAAGCGCAGTTATTGGAATGATTATATTTAATCACTTTGGTTGATGTAATTTAATTTTTTATAAAAATATAATCAACTTTATTGATTTTGATTATTCTAATCAGCTATTTAGGCTAAAATATCCGGCTAATCCTCTCTCTTATTACCCCAGAAAAACAATGCAACTGTTCCCGGACCGGTGTGGCTTCCTATAGTCGTACCGATATCATTTATCTCTACTTTGCCCTTCATCTTAGGGAAGGCAGCCTCTATCAGATCAGCTACGGCTTTAGCATCCTCATAGCATGCAGAATTTGATATATAGACCTTATCCGAATAATCGGCACCATCCTTGCAGAGTGCCTGCATCTTCACAAGCATCTCCTTTATTGCCTTCTTTTTGGTGCGGATTTTCTCACGCACAATAAGCTTTCCCTCATTGCTCACATTCATGAAAGGACAGATATTCAGCACATTTCCCACGAATCCCGCGGTCTTTGAGATACGGCCGCCCCTGATAAAAAATGTAAGGTCTGATGAGAAGAACCAGTGATTCACCTCAAGTCTGTGCTCCATGGTCCAATCAGCCAGTGTATCAATATCCATGCCGCTATCCCTAAGGTCAGCGAGCTTATCCATCAAAAGACCAAAGTCTGACGATGCTGCCAGCGAATCAATCACATATATCTTTCTGTCAGGGTATTCCTCCTCGAGAGCCTCCTTTGCAAGCCTTGCCGAGTTGACTGTACCTGATATACCGGAGCTTAGTGTACAGTGAAGCACATCATATCCCTCATCCAGAAACTGTCTGAAGTACTCCATGTACTCCTCCTGATTGATCTGCGAGGTCTTTGTCATGGCACCTGCCTCCATTGCCTTGTAGAAATCCGGCAGTGGCATGGACTGTCCTAAATCATCCATATATTCTTTACCATCAAGCTCATAGTGAAAGCATGCGTACTTAATATTTCTCTCGAGCATATGCTCCCTGGTAAGATCTGCTGTTGAACAGCAGCTAATCACATAATTTGACATATTATTTTCCTTTACCTTTTGACCTTTTATCATTATATGTAGTCAGATACATATGGTATCTCATGATATAAAATATCGTCAAGCTTTGCAACAGCATCGTACGTAGTCTGTATTTTGCCCATCTGCAAAAGCTTCTCGGCACTCTTGTAGCCTAAAAGCAGTGTGGTAAACGTGCCAATAGACATGCTTAGGTGATACTGTGGATTTTTGTCGGTGAGAGCACAGTGCCCCTTCTCAAAATCAATGACAAATGTGCCATTGTTCCACGGAAGAAGGTCATCTGCTATCTCAAAGCTAAAGCAGCCGCTTGGACCATCCGGGTCACAGTTGTACTGTGAAATAAACTGCGCCACATCGATGATTCTGCCCATGGCGTATGGTCTGATCGTCTCCTTTATATCACTGTCGTCGAGTTCAAAAGCGATAGGCTCGCTGTAATAGTTGTTGCCTCTGACCTCATCTATCATGGAATCGTGGGCATGAATGTATTCCCACAGGCCAAGCTGTGCCTCACGGTTTAAGTAGATGAGCTCCTTGATGTGCATGACATCGGAGCTGATAAGATACACCATATAGCCACACGGTTCATCATCCTCGTTGTAGTAGATGGCGACCATCGTATCATCCTCATCCCAGCGGAAGTACTCCTCCCAAGCCAGATTGTTTCTGTACAGACAGCCGTGCGTCTTTGCAGCAAAGTGAGTATGAAGCTTCTTAAACTGCTCGTCATCCCACTGCACACGGCGCACATAGCCCGGCTCCTTAAGCTTTGTGGGAATCTGTCTGTCCTTTATCACATATGTCATCTTGTTTGAGATAATCTCCCAGCCAAGTCCTCTGTAAAGAGGTATGGAGTATGGGTACAAAAGAGCAAACGACTTGTTGCTGTCGCGCATTCTCGTAAGACTCTTTCTCATGAGCTTTTTCATGAGACCATGACCGGTGTACTCAGGATACGTGCAAACACTTGTGACAAAGCCCACCTCGTAGCGCTCGCCGTATATATTCATATCGAGCGGATATACAGCAAACTGAGCCACAAGCTCCTCTTTTTTGTCTATGATATTGAAGCAGCCGAGCACATCAGCTCTCTCAAGCACCGGAAACTTCGACTGCTTGATTTCGTCATCCTTCCAGCCTGTCTCGGCAAGGTCTGCCTCTGTCACCTGAAAAGCATAACGAAGCAGTGCATTGTACTCCTCCGCATCATCCTTTGTCAGTACTCTTATCTTAAATTCATCTGATTTAAAAGAATGCATAGTGTCCTTTCTCGCCTGTCTTTACTGTATACATCAGATCGTCCGCCTTTTTAATGAGCTCGGTAATCTGACTCTCACTGGTAACATTTCTCTCATATGAAATACCGATGGAGCAGGTGATATTCTTCTCCTCATTAAACTCTACGTCATGGTTGAGATATTTCTTTATCTGCCTGCTGAAGCCGTCTGCCTCTGCAATTCTCGCATAGATATCCTTTGCGATATTCTCAAGCTCGTATCTGGCACATGACTCAATGACTATGATGAACTCATCACCGCCATATCTGCTCACAAAGCCTCTGTCCTTAGCAACTTCCTTGAACACAAAGGCCATCTCCTTAAGTATCAGATCTCCCACATCATGACCATATGTATCATTATAATGCTTGAAATTGTCCAGGTCAATAAACATAAGACCCACATCCATGCCACCGGATGTAACACTTATGCGCTTTTCAAGCTTTTCAATCTCCTGATACATACCTGCTCTGTTATAGATACCGGTAAGCATGTCAGTGATAGCTGCCTGCTTCAGCCTCTTGTTCATCTCATTGGCCTTCTCATTGGCCTCAATACGGGCAATGGAATACTCAAGCTCTCTGAACAACAGCTTGAAAATGCTCAGATCATCCTCATTGAGCATGTATCGCTCGATTGAGCCATGCCAGTTGTCCTTCATGCGCACATATGCTATGAGTACACTTGAAAGTGCATCATTCTTGATAAAAGGCACTGCGACAAATGAGCATACATCATCCACGCCGAAGTACGAGATGACATTTTCATACTCGTAGAAGCCCTCTGCTATCTTTGATGTGGCAATGCCCTCCGGATAGTCTATCATGATATCACATATACCCTTTATAACCTCATCTGTCATATCACAGCCCGTATCATTATAAAGCACCTGCGGCTCCTTCGCGTGCAGATCTATGATCAGCGCACAGTCAAGACTGAAATGATTGATGAAATTGCTCATGGCATTTTCAATCATGGTGTCCTTCTTCTGGTCATTGACATCGATAATGGTCTGCCATATGGAAATAAACTCCATCTGACGCTTTGAGCCCTGATAATCCTTTTCGAGCCCATGCTGCTTTACAAGCATATTAATCTGCCGCTCATTGATATGGCCATCACTCAGTGACTCCAGGTTGATATTTTTTAACATGTCAAGCGGAGCTGCCTCTGCTATTTCATGCATCCTTTTATTGTGTGCCTCTAAAAGTATTCTCTCATGCTCTATAAGCTCATTTTTGCCGAGCAGCTCAAACAGCTTCATCCTGCTTTCCCTGTATATCGAATAGGCAAAAAATTCGTTTCCCTCCGCATTAACGAGATATCTCTCCGCATCCTCAAAACGTAAAAAGGCTTCTTCCTTTTCACCATCGTGCCACAAGAGCATGGCTGATGCAAAGGAGTAAAGGAACATCTCATCATCGCATCTGGAATAGTCATGGACTGCCTCAGTTCTTGTGGTGTCAATTACTCTGTAGATGACGTAATTAAGAAACTGCTTGCAGCTGAGCAGATAGCGCTCACAGCTGAATCTGTCCCCAGAAAATATAGATGCAAGCGCAAGAAGCGCATATACCTTACTCGTGTTGCACACTCTTAAGCTGTTTAGATGAAGCTTTATAATAGTCTTCATGGCAACTAAAAGTGCATGGACAGCCTCCTTATAATTGCCCTGCATGATATAGTTAAGAGACTTGTTATAATACACCTCAGCTATATCCTCCGGCAGCTTCAGGTAATATAACATATTGATTGCAGCATTGTAATAATTGTCAACCAGCTCATTTTTACCCATGGCACTTAAATTGTAGCCTATAGACGTAAGCACTCTCGCAACATATATATTGCCGTGTCCCTTCATGAACTCGTATGTACGGATAACATATAAAAAGGCTATCTCATTGAGACCGCTTGTGCTGGCAAGCATGATAGTCTTCTGATATGCATCATACACAAGCTGCTCATTTCCTATCTCCTTCGCAAGCTCAAGCCCCTTTGTAAAATGCTTTAGTAATGATTCATCATAAAAGGACTGCTTCACCACATCCCGGCTATTGTCGTATGCGTAAATATATATATGTGCCAGATGATTCCTGTAGCCGTGCTTTATGAGCTTTTCTATAATTTCATCACTGACAGGTATATCCTGTACACAGAAGAATATATTGTACCAGCCCGACATCTTTATCATAACGGACAAAAGCTCAGACTTGAATTCGAGCAATTCATCATCCGCCAAAAGTGCATAGTCATAGGCTTTCTTTGCACAGCCTTCAGCCTTCTCAAGCTTGCCCTGATACATATAGCAGGTACCCTTCATAAAATAATACAAAGAAAAATAATGCTCACTGTCATTTTCCGGTATCAGCGCCTTGTACTCATTCATAAGCTCAATCGCTTTGGACATCTCTCCAAGTAAAACAGATGTCCTGGCATAGACCAGATAAAAACGTCTCAGACTCTTTTCATCAATCCATACATTCTCAAACTTAATCTTGTGCTCTATGATACGACAGCCTCTCCTTGCCTGCTCATAATCCAGAAACTCCATAATATTTGATGCTTCCTGTATACTCTGCTCAAAGTTCATAGTGATATACAGCTCATCATCATTTGTGGTTTTTATGTTATTTTTAAGTGGTCCGGCACTGCCTATATAGTATATGGCGCTCCTGTCCTCAAGCGACTCAACTATACGATCCCACACCTCAACAGTGCTGTCTGCACCCTTGACTATGGCATTGACACCTAACACGATACCGATATTGGCGCATGGATTGTCAATCAGATACTTGATGGTCTCAATTGAGCTCTTAGATGCCATCTGGAATCTGTTTATCACAATCATCAAAGGCCTCACCTCAGAAAGCCTCTTGAGCATGTCAGCTATGGCCATCGTCATGCGTCTCTGCTCGTATTCTACCTCATTTAACAGCACTGTCTCCTCTCTGAAGCACTCACCGGTCTCATAATAGCTGTTTAACACCTGTCTGTGCAGATAGTACACACCGCACTCCTTCTGGAAATCATCAAAGCTTCCGCCTATGAAGCGCCTGTGCATATTGCATATGATGTCCAAAAATGGCTCATAAGCTCCGACCAGCGTATTGTAAGAGAACTCACTGTATGCAAAAAAGACGTTATCCTCATTGCTTTGATAACGTCTTATAACCTCAAGATTTTCAATCGAAAAATCATTGCTATAATTCGCCATTACGATATTTCGAGTCTCTTTTCCTATGCGATTGTAAATCTGCTCGATTACCCCGCTATAATACTTCTCTATCATCTAATTACCCCATCATGTTCCAAAGCCGACACAGTGTATATCAATCCTCCTGTAATCAAGCTTTTCCGAAATAATCCTAAAACCATAGTAGACCAAAACTCCTAAAAAGTCAATCTTTTGACTCAATAATGATAAATTTTCCTCTATGGATATCAACCACTGCATGGTCATCTACTATTTCATTGGATATACCAAGCGATGTAAACCTGTCAAAGGAATAATCAGTAACAGGATACTTAAAGCCTCTAAGGCTTACCTCATTGTCGTCTGTCAGTGCTATAAGAGATACAAACCGGCCATACTGTGCTGATTTTTCAATGGTTACCGGCTTATCTGCCATCCTTATGCGGTTGTTTGTATCGATAATGCTGATATCGGTTTTACTTTCCAGGCCTATTCCCAAAAGTGAAATATTTCCAAGCACATGGTCTATTCTGCTGCCTGTTGCTCCAAGCACCACTATGCTTCGTGCTCCCTCGCTTATTGCCAGTCTTATGGCGTACTCTGTATCAGTATCATCCTTTACGGGATTGAGCCTGCGTATCTCAGTCTGTCCCTTTCTCTCAAAATACTCCAATGCATTTGTCTTAGTTGAATCGAAATCACCTACAATTATATCAGGTGTGACACCGTTTTCGTACAGAAAATCCATTCCGCTGTCAGCCGCAATGATAGCATCTATTCCGTCAGTCTTTATCTCATTTAAGCCGAATTCCTTATCTATTTTTCCACCACATACAATCAAATACCTCATTTTATCCACCTTCTTATAAATAACATATCCACATTTGCTACAGCCCCGGAAGCATTTCTGTTTTAACCTGCATCTGTTACATCATGATATTTAGAAAACCCTTTACATTTTCTTCTATATCTCCGCTAAACACCGCACTTCCCGCAACAATGATATTGGCTCCTGCTGCAAGCAGTGTCTCCACGTTCTCAAGATTAACACCACCGTCCACCTCGATATCAGCCTTATTTGCGGTTTTCTCAAGAAGTGCCTTTAAGTCGCGCACCTTGTCTACAGTATACGGAATAAGCTTTTGTCCTCCAAAGCCCGGATTTACAGTCATGATAAGCACCATGTCCACTTTGGGAAGCACATACTCTATGGCTGAGAGCGGAGTAGCCGGATTTAATGCTACACCTGCCAGTATGCCCTTTTCCTTTATTGCCTCGATTGTCCTGTCAAGATGCTTACATGCCTCCGCATGGACTGTGATGATATCTGCTCCTGCTGTCGCAAAATCATCTATATATCTGACCGGCTCATCTATCATCAGATGCACATCAAACATACGCTCTGTGCACTTTCTGATTGTCTTTATGACCGGCAGTCCTATTGATATGCTTGGAACGAAGCTGCCGTCCATAACATCTATATGCACATACTGTGCTCCGGCCTCATCAAGCTGCTTAAGCTGCTCTCCGAGTATTGAATAATCCGCTGATAAAATTGATGGTGATAAACAGTTCATGTTTTCCTCCGTTTGATTATGCTTTAAATTAATACTTTTGTCTGTTTTTAAGCTCCTCATATAAAAGCTTATAATTATCATACCGCACCTGCGATATTTTCCCATCTGCAAGAGCTTCCTTCACACCGCAGTCCGGCTCATTTATATGACTGCAGCCCTGAAACCTGCAATATGGCTCATACTCTACAAACTCCGGATAACATGTCCACAGATCTTCCTTTTCAAAGCCCGGCACATCCATCGAGCTAAAGCCCGGTGTATCCATGATATACGTGCCATCCTTTATCGGGATAATCTCAGAATGTCTGGTCGTATGCTTTCCGCGCTCTATTTTCTCACTTATATGTCCGGTCTCCATCTGCACATCATCCTGCAGACAGTTAATGATAGATGACTTGCCAACTCCCGAGGGACCTGCAACCGTGGTCGTCCTTCCCTCTAAAATATGCTTTATCTCATCTATGCCCTCACCTGTTTTCGTGCTGGTAAAAAGCACTCTATAGCCAGCCGGCTCGTATATGCTTTTAAGCTCCTGCTGCTCTTTAGGTGTGATTAAGTCCTTTTTGTTGAAGCATATGGTAACCGGGACATGCTGGTACTCCATCATACACAAAAACCTATCAAGCAGGTTGAAATTGGGATCCGGCTTTGCGGATGCAAAAATAACCAGGGCCATGTCTATATTGGACACAGCCGGCCTGATAAGTTCGTTTTTCCGTGGCAGTATACGCTCGACATTGCCTATGTGCTTTTCATCATCGAGGACTGCTATGTCGACGATATCGCCTACCAGCGGCTTTATCTTTTGTTTTCTGAAGGTGCCTTTTGCTTTGCACTCGTAGAGAGTGCCGCCTGTGGCAGTTTCTTTTGCTTCCTTGGTTTCTTCTACGTAGACGTAGTAGAAGCCGGCAATTCCTTTAATAATTTTTCCTGTCATGGTTTTCCTTGTGTGCTTTTGTATTTGCAGGAGTCACGCTTTCGGCGGGGTGCATGCCGCGCTTTGAGGTTGTGCGGGTGGCGGAGGCAGGCATATATTCCTCTTAAAAAATATGAAGCCAGCCCCGGGCTCTCCTACGGACAGGCTATGGCTTGCTCTGCCCTGTTCTTTCCTCGGTAGGTTTATGGCACCCCGGGGCATTTCATATTTTTTCCTCGGAACACATGCCTGCCCCGCTTCCTTAGTTTCTCTCCGCGAGTTCAGGTTTTCGTCCGCGGGTTGGTGTGGTAGTGGGGTGCGGATAGCACCCACTTTGTGGGTGCTATCCGGTGGCTTACTGTACTTCTACTGTTTCTGTCTTTGTCTGAACTTCACCCTCAACTTCATTTCCATCTCCATCCAATGATGGAACTGTATATTTCCATGTTACCGTTATTTTACCGGATGCACAATTCATTGTTCCGGATACTGAAACCTCTGCTGAAGTTACTGTTCCACTTGCGTATGTCTGTCCATCACTGCCTTTTAAGGTATATGAACCATCTACTACCTTTGCATTTTCTATTCCAAGTGACAATGTCTTATTTACGCTCTTTGAAACCTGCTGCTTACCCTTACTGAGTGTAAGTGTGATTGTGGTGCCTGCGGCTACGGTTTCGCCGGATTTGGTCTGGCTGATTACGTTGCCGGCGGGTACTGTGTCGCTGTACTGGGAGTCGGCATAGGTGTACTTGAGCCCTGCTCCTGCGAGGGCGCTTTCTGCATGTGACTGTGAGGCACCTACTACGTTTGGCACGGTGATTGGCTTCTGGCCCGGTGAGAGGGTGACTGTTACTGTGCTGCCCTTTGCGGCCTGTTTCTTTGCTGATGGTGATTGTGCTGTTACTACATCTGCTGCTACACTGTCATTGTAATCTCCATACTCGAAGGTGACACTAAAGCCTGCTGACTCGAGTGTACTCTTTGCTGAGCTCTTGGTCTTTCCGATTACACTTGGTATCTTGACCATCTCTGATGTACTATCACCTTTTCCTGCGATAACTACATTAATCTGTGAACCACGCTTTACTGTATCTCCGGCCTTGACATCCTGCTCAAGGATCGTGCCATCCTTTTCATCTGACTGCTTTGTCTCAAATGCAAATACTGTGAGGTCAAGCTTTAAGCGGTCTACTGCCTTCTGAGCATCCTCCACTGACATGCCTCTGATGTCAATCATCTGGCCCTCTGTCTCAGTCTGTGTCTCTGACTCTGATTCAGACTCGGTCTGTGTCTGTGACTCTGTCTGCTGTGACTCTGAGTTCTTTTTGCCGCCAAACTTAAACACTCCTGCCACTGAAAGTGCAAGATATATGATAACTATTACAATGATTACGGCTGTTACTATACCCATGATTGTGATTGCTTTATCCATCTTTGGATTTAAAAGCTTGCCGTCATCATCATCGTCTTCGTCTTCTTCGTCATCATCGTCGTCTAAGAGTGACTCATCATATTCATCATCATCGTCTTCATCGTCAGCATACTCATCACCATTATCTGCATCGATATCATCATCGTTTAAGTCCTCTGCGACACCTCTGCCCTCTTTTATCTTGTCAAGCTCCTCCGGGCTTATAACCTTGGTCTTGCCACCGTCAACGAGTGGTGCTATTGTGACGAAATCCTCATCAGGATGCGCAAGAGAGCGCCTTATGTCTGTGAGAAGCTCCTCAATAGTCTGGTATCTGCGGTCCGGTGTCTTTTGTGTACACTTTAAGATGATTTTCTCAAAGCTGATTGGCAGATCCGGTGCGTAGATGCTTGGCCTTGCAATCTCCTCCTGTAGGTGCTGCAGTGCAACTGCCACTGTGGTATCACCGTCAAACGGCACACGGCCTGTAACCATCTCAAACATTACGATTCCCAGTGAGTAAATATCACTTCTGCCATCGACGAAGCCGTTTCTTGCCTGCTCCGGAGATGCATAGTGTACTGAGCCCATCACATCTGAGCTTATTGTATTTGAAGATGTAGCCTTTGCAATTCCAAAGTCTGTCACCTTTACCTTGCCATCTGTAGAAATAATGATATTCTGCGGCTTGATATCACGGTGAATGATATTTTTATTGTGAGCGGCCTCTATGCCCCTTGCCACCTGGATTGCAATACTTGCAGACTCCTTGAATGACAGCTGGCCCTTTTTCTCGATATAAGTCTTAAGTGTGATACCCTCGACATACTCCATGACAATGTAGTACAGACCATTCTCGCTGCCTACATCATAGATATTTACGATATTTGGATGCTCAAGTCCTGCTGCTGACTGTGCCTCAGCACGGAACTTGGTCACAAATGAACTATCCTCCGAAAACTCCTGCTTTAAAACCTTTATAGCTACAAAACGGCTCAGTATATGGTCTTTTGCCTTGTATACATCAGACATGCCGCCTGCGCCAACCTTGCTTAGGATCTCATATCGATCCGATAAAAAACTTCCTATCTCTAACATCTGTTATTACCTCGTCTTAAAATGGTTTAATAATCATTACAGTGATATTATCGCGGCCACCGTTTGCATTGGCCATGGCGACAAGCTGTGACGCTGCTGTCTCGATATTATCATTTTGCCTAATAGTATCGCATATTTCTTTATCTCTCACCATATTGGTAAGTCCGTCTGTACACAGAAGAATCCTGTCGTCCTCACATAGCTCGACCTCAAAAAAATCTGCCTCCACATGATCTGCTGCCCCGACAGCTCTCGTGATGATATTCTTGTCCGGATGAACTCTCGCCTCGTCGGCATTTATCTCACCCATCCTGACCATCTCATCAACCAGTGAATGATCCCTGGTAATTTGTCTGATCTGCTCTGTGCCACCTACAATATAAAGCCTGCTGTCACCTATATTGGCCACAAAAAGCTTGTTTCCTATAATAGTTCCTACGACTAAGGTGGTACCCATTCCACGCTTAGCTTCATCCTCACGAGACTCAGCCACCAAAAGCTCATTTGCCTTGTTGATAGCCTCTTTGATGATGGATACCGGTTCATCCCCGGCATTTCTCGATACCGATGCAACCACACGCTCTATAGTGTATCTGGAAGCATAGTCACCGGCTTTGTGTCCTCCCATTCCATCTGCTACGATGAAAAGATTCGGAAGATTTCCTACTGCAGTGTCAGACGAGAAATAAAAATCCTGATTCATCTCACGAATAGCACCTGCATCCGTAATGGAAAACGTCTTCATCTAGTTTATTCCTCTCTCTTTATCTATATGCTTCTTGCGAAGCTGTCCACAGGCACCGTCTATATCTCTGCCCATTTCCCTTCTAATAGTAACATTAATTCCGTTTTTTTCAAGCCTATTTTTAAAAGCCTCTATAACACCCTTGTTGGACTGCACGTAATCGCGCTCCTTTATCGGATTTACCGGAATCAGATTTATATGGCAGTTCATGCCATGTACGAGTGCCGAAAGCTCTGCTGCATCCTCGGCTGTATCGTTCACTCCGCCTACCAGGCTATACTCAAAGGTGACTCTGCGGCCGGTCTGTGCAAAATAATATTTGCATGCATCGACCACATCATGTATATCATAGCTGTTTGCAACCGGCATGAGGGCTTTTCTCTTTTCCTGGTTGGAGGCATGCAGTGAAAGCGCCAGCGTGATAGAAAGCTTTTCATCTGCAAGCTGTCTCATGCGCGGTACGAGACCACATGTGGAAACTGTCAGATTGCGCTGGCTGATATTGATTCCGTTTTCATCAGTGAGAAGCTCTATAAAGCGCAGCAGATTGTCGTAATTGTCAAGCGGCTCACCTGTGCCCATGACAACCACATTTGAGATGCGCTCTCCGATGTCCTTGCCTATCTGATAAATCTGGTCAATCATCTCAGACGGCCTAAGCCCCCTGACGAGACCGTCAAGAGTGGATGCACAGAATCTGCACCCCATCCTGCAGCCAACCTGCGAAGATATGCATACAGAGTTTCCATGCTTGTACTTCATAAGCACACTCTCTATGACATTGCCATCGTCGAGTGCAAAGAGATATTTTCTCGTGCCATCGAGCTTTGACACCTGCACCTCCTCTTTTTTTAGCGAGATGAGTATTGCATTGTCCTTTAATACCTGTATGAACTTTTTTGAAATATTGGTCATCTCATCAAAGCTGTCCACATGCTTCACATGAATCCACTCATATATCTGCTTCGCACGGAATTTCTTCTCTCCGAGCGATATGATAAACTCTGTGA
>OJPT01000624.1_pt1 | contig 16177 bp, 14 predicted proteins | sample 1598641 | NCBI WGS metagenome assembly OJPT01 (sample SAMN03922495, study PRJEB24848) | human gut metagenome | isolation source: stool sample | host: Homo sapiens | place: Germany | collected 2011-11 | reverse complement strand
CTAGTACGGTCTCGTGGGCTCGGAGATGTGTATAAGAGACAGTACGGTGGACACGGCGGGACGGGTGGACGGGTGGCGTTTCCTGGACAATACCTGTCAGGGGCGCGACAAATGCGATGCCGAGCCCGCGACGGAGCGTACGAAGCAGCTCGTGACCGAGGCGTTGGGGCGCCTCGAAGCGTGGACGCCGGCCCGGAAGGACGGTCTGTCCGTAAGTTATACCTGGCGGCTGACGATGCGCCTTCCGGTGGAGAAGATCGCCAAGCGGCAGGAGGCCGACCCGTTGCTGTTCATGGGCGGCGACCCCGACGAGACTTTCCACGAATGGGCGCGGGTGCGGCTGCGTTACGACGAGCGGTTCTCCTCGCGCGGCGTGGCCGGGCTGGTGCATGTGCGTTTCTACATCGAACCGGACGGGAAGGTCACGATCGGCGAGGTGCTCTCGTCGCCCGACGAGAAACTCTCCCGGGAGGTCATCCGCGTCATCAAGGCCAGCAAAGGTCACTGGGTGCCCCGCCGCGTGCGCGGCGTGCCGCAGCGGACGGCCTACGAGTACCGGATCAATTTCACCTGACCCGTGCGGCGCCGGACTGCGTGCCGCGTAAAATCGAAAAGGGTGTACGTGCAACCTGCACGTACACCCTTTTCGATGCATGGCCTTCCCGGACGCGATGCCGGTACGCGCCGTTCCGAACAGCCCTCCGCTGCCGCCGGCAGCCTGCCTGGCGCAGGACGGGCGGCGCCGTTTTTATCTGTGCTGAAGCATCGCCCTGGCCTTCTCGGCGTCCTCGGGACGCACGACGACCTGTGCGGGCATGGTGCCTATGGGGTAAATGGCCGACATATATTCGTTGCGGATCATCGACCAGATCCCTGCGCTGTCGAGCATGGATTTCGCGATCTCGGCTTCTGTGATGGTGTTGTATTCCGCCAATACAACCATGGTTTCGTCTTGCATAATCTCTCGGTTTTTGTTGGATACCTAAAGTTAGGAATTTTGTTGATAAAATGCAAGAGCCCTGCCACGAATTCTGCGGAAATATCCCTATCTTTGTTGTGCGATAAATTTGAAGAGTTACGACCATGCCTGAATTCGTCCATCTGCACGTACATACCCAATATTCGATCCTCGACGGCGCCGCGGCCATCAAGCCGCTCATCAAACGCGCCAAAGCATTGGGGATGAATGCCATCGCCATCACCGACCACGGCAACATGTACGGTGTCAAGAATTTCCACGACACCGCTACGGACGCCGGGGTGAAGCCGATCCTCGGCTGTGAGGTCTACGTGGTGAAAAACCGTTTCGAGAAGGACAAGGACGAGAAGGCCGGCGACCACCTGATCCTGCTGGCCAAGAACCTCGAAGGCTACCACAACCTCTGCAAGATGGTCTCCTACTCGTTTACCGAGGGGTTCTATTACAAGCCGCGCATCGACAAGCAACTGCTCGAACAGTACCACGAAGGGCTGATCTGCTGCTCGGCATGTCTGGGCGGCGAGGTGCCCCAGGCCATCATGCACAACGACATGGAGGAGGCCGAGCGCGTGGTGCAGTGGTTCAAGGGGGTCTTCGGCGACGACTATTACCTCGAATTGCAGCTGCATCCCTCGGGCGACCCGCAGAAGGATGCGGATGTCTACGAGAACCAGCTGCGGGTGAACAAGGCGCTGCTGGAGCTGGCCGCCAAGTTCGGCGTGAAGTACATCTGTTCCAACGACGTGCACTTCATCCTCGCGGAGGATGCCGTGGCGCACGACCACCTGATATGCCTCAATACGGGGCGCGACCTGGACGACCCGAACCGTATGCGTTACACGTTCCAGGAGTACCTCAAATCACCCGAGGAGATGGCCGCGCTGTTCCCCGACCACCCCGAGGCACTGGCCACGACGCTCGAGATCGCTGCCAAATGCGAGGATTACAAGCTCACGCACGCCCCTCTGATGCCGAACTTCCCGCCGCCGGAGGATTTCAAGATCGACCTCGCGGAGCTCCGCGAATCCTTCGTCAAGAAGATCGAGGACGCGGAGTTGCTGGCCAGGATCGGCGCCTGTGCGTCGGTCGAAGAGCTGGAGCGGCTCGTCGCCCATGACAAGGAGCTGTCGGACAGGCTGATGGTCGCCAAGCAATATTGCTACCTCGTAGACCTCACCTACAAGGGCGCGCACCGTCGTTACGGCGAGGTGCTGGACGAGAAGGTCGAGCAACGGCTCAAATACGAGCTGGATACGATCGAGTGGATGGGTTTCCCGGGCTACTTCCTGATCGTGTGGGACTACATCCGCGCCGCCCGCGAAATGGGGGTCTCGGTGGGCCCCGGCCGTGGTTCGGCCGCCGGCTCGGTGGTTGCCTACTGTCTGAAAATCACCAATATCGACCCGCTGAAATACGACCTGCTGTTCGAGCGTTTCCTCAACCCCGAGCGTATCTCGCTGCCCGATGTCGACGTCGACTTCGATGAGGACGGCCGCGCCGACGTGCTGCGCTACTGCGTGCAGAAATACGGCCAGAAGCGCGTCGCCCAGATCGTGACGTTCGGCACCATGGCGCCCAAGATGGCCATCAAGGACGTTGCCCGCGTGCAGAAGCTCGCCCTCTCGGAGAGCGACCGCCTGTCGAAACTGGTGCCCGACAAGGTTACGCCCGACAAGAAACACGGCGAGACGCCGTTCGATTTCGTATACAAGGAGTCTCCCGAACTGGCCGCCGAGCGCGAGTCGCCCAACCAGCTGATACGCAATACGCTCAAGTACGCCGAGAAACTCGAAGGCTCGATCCGCCAGACGGGCGTGCACGCCTGCGGCGTGATCATCGGCCAGGACGACCTCGAGAAGTTCGCGCCGATGGCCATTGCCAAGGATGCCGAGCTGAACGTGGTTGAATTCGAGGGCAAGGAGGTCGAGAGCGTCGGCCTGATCAAGATGGACTTCCTGGGACTGCGTACGCTGTCGATCATCAAGGACGCCGTGGAGAATGTCAAGGCGGTGCACGGCGTGGACGTGGACATCGACGACATCCCGCTGGACGACGCCCAGACCTACGAGGTCTTTGCACGCGGCGATACCACCGGCCTGTTCCAGTTCGAGTCCCCGGGCATGAAGAAGCACCTGCGCAACCTCAAGCCCAACCGTTTCGAAGACCTGATCGCCATGAACGCCCTCTACCGTCCGGGCCCGATGGAGTACATCCCCAATTTCATCGCCCGCAAGCACGGGCAGGAGCCGGTGACCTACGAGATCGCCGACATGGAGGAGTACCTGAGCGACACCTACGGCATCACGGTCTACCAGGAGCAGGTCATGTTGCTGTCGCAGAAGCTCGCCGGGTTCACGGGCGGCGAGGCCGACACGCTGCGTAAGGCCATGGGTAAGAAGAAGCGCGACGTGCTGGACAAGATGAAGCCCAAGTTCATCAACGGCTGTAAGGAGCGCGGGCACGACGAGAAGATCTGCGACAAGATCTGGGGCGACTGGGAGGCGTTCGCATCCTATGCCTTCAACAAGTCGCACTCGACCTGCTACGCCTACGTGGCCTACCAGACCGGTTACCTGAAGGCGCACTACCCTTCGGAGTTCATGGCGGCGCTGCTGAGCCGAAACCTGGCGGACATCAAGCAGCTGACGCTCTACATGAACGAGTGCAAGCGCATGGGCATCCGGGTGCTGGGCCCCGACATCAACGAGTCGATGCGCACCTTTTCGTCGAACAAGTCGGGCGACGTGCGTTTCGGGCTGGGGGCCGTGAAGGGCGTCGGCGAAGCCGCCGTGGAGAGCATCATCGCCGAACGCAATGCCAACGGCCGCTTCAAGGATATATACGACCTGATGGAACGGGTGAATTTCACGGCCGTGAACCGCAAATGCTTCGAGAACCTGGCCTATGCCGGCGGGTTCGATTCGATATCGGGCTTCCACCGGGGCAAGTTCTTCGGAGCGGCTGCACGTGACAATACCGGCATTACCTTCATCGAACAGCTGATGCGTTACGGACAGCGTTTCCAGGCCGAGAAGAACAACGCCCAGCAGAGCCTTTTCGGAGGCGGCGGGCAGGTGGACATCCAGCGCCCCGTGTTGCCGGCGTGCGCCGACTGGACGCAGCTGGAGACCCTTGCCAAGGAGCGCGAGATGATCGGCCTTTACCTGTCAGCACACCCGCTGGACGACTATAAGGTCATCATCAACCACATGTGCAAGACCCAGCTCACGGAGCTGGAGAACCTCGAACCTTTCAAGGGGCAGGAGATCGCCGTGGCGGGCATGGTCGTGAGCGTGCAGAACCTGATGACCAAAACCGGCAAGCCGTGGGGCAAATTCGTGCTGGAGGATTACAACGGCACGCACGAGTTCGCGCTGTTCGGCAAGGACTACGAGAATTTCCGCAAATACCTCTTCTCGGACTATTTCCTCTTTATCCGCGGCCGCGTGCAGCCCAAGCCCTATAACGACAAGGAGCTGGAATTCAAGATCATCTCGATGGTGCAGCTCTCGGAGATGCGCGACACGATGATCAAGGAGATGCACGTGCAGCTGCCCGTGCAGGAGGTGACGCAGGAGCTGATCCGCGACCTGTCGGAACGTGTCCGCGAAGCTCGGGGCGAAACCCTGTTCCGGGTCAATGTCTACGACCGCGACGCGCATGTCTCGCTGAGCCTTTTCTCGAAGAGCTACAAGGTCAGCCTCACGCAGTCGCTGGTAGGCTATTTGGAGGACAACGACATAAAGTATTCGATCGCATAAACTATACAAACAATTAAAAACCTTGTAATTATGGCTTTAGCAATCACAAAGGAGAATTTTCAGGAAGTACTTTCGTCAGAGCTGCCCGTCGTCATCGACTTCTGGGCCGAATGGTGCGGTCCCTGCCGCATGGTAGCCCCCATTGTGGACGAGCTCGCCACCGAGTATGAGGGCCGCGTTCTGATCGCCAAGTGCGACGTGGAGGAGAACGATGAGATCACGGCGAAATACGGCGTGCGCAACATCCCCACCATTATCTTCCTCAAGGGCGGGGAACTGGTGGACAAGCAGGTCGGCGCCGCATCGAAGGATGCGCTGGTCGCCAAGATCGAAAAGCTGCTCTAAGATGCTGCGCAGCATAGCGTGGCATGGAATGCGGGCCGTGGAGTTTTCGAAAGGGGACTACGCGGCCCTGCTGGTTCCGGACATGGGCGCCAACCTCGTGCGGCTGGCCGACACGCGGCGCGGTATCGAAATCCTGCGTGCACCCGCCGGGGATGAGGTCGAAGAGTTCCGGCGGCGCCCGCATGTGTTCGGACTGCCGATCCTCTTCCCGCCCAACCGCATTGCAGACGGGCAATACACGTTCGACGGGCGCACCTACCGCTTCCCGATCACCGACGCGAAAGGAGGCCACTATCACCACGGTATTCTCAAGAGCCAGCCTTTCGCCGTGTCGAAGGCGTGGGAAACCGCGGACGAGGTGCTGGTCGAATGCCGCTACTATTCGAATGCGGGGAACGATGCGATATTCCGCGATTTCCCGCACGAGTTCAAGTGCAAGATCGTATACCGCCTCACGGCCCGGGGGCTGGAACAGGAGGTGATGTTCGCCAACCGCAGCAAGGAGCCGATGCCCGTCGGCGTGGGGTTCCATACACCGATGCGGATTCCCTTCGCCGGAGGTGCGGCAGGCGATTACGTGATGCGTGCGGCGGTTGGAGAACGGGTTGAGCTGAGCGAACGTAACATCCCGACGGGCCGCAAGTTGCCGTTGTCGGAGAAGTTTGCCCGACTGCGCGGTGCGGGGTTGCAGGTAACGGACTGCGATCCGATCGAGGCGGCTTTCACAGTGCGCGAGATCGAGGTGGACGGCAAGCCGTTCCGCGGCGCGTTGGTCGAGAACCTGCGCACGGGTGTACGCACCTGCTACGAGGTCGACGGACAGACGACCTGCTGGACGATCTGGAACAACGGCGGCAAGGTTCCCTACTGCTGCCCCGAGCCGCAGTCGTGGACGACCAACGCCCCGAACATGCCCGACCCCGAAGCCGAAGGTTTCCGGTCGATCGCCCCGGGCGGGACGTGGAGCATGAAATTCCGGTTGTACGCCAAATAGTTGTTGTTCCGGAATCCGGAACCGTGTCCGATGAAAACGGGCGCCGCAGGTCGGTATGAACCTTGCGGCGCCCGTTTTTCGGGGATTATCGGGGTGTCGGATGCCGGCATGGATGAATTCGGAGCCGATCCGGTTCATGGGGGCGGGACGCGGGCAGCCTCCGGCTCGACGGACGAGCGGACGGCCGCCGGGCATTGCCGCAGCACCCCGGCTGTGTTCTCCCGGATTGTTTTTAGCGGGGCGGAGGCTCAGAATCGTTCTTCGACGACCGTCTCCGACAGCGGTTTGCGCAGCAGCTCATGGCGGCCTGGGTCGGCCGGGATGCCGGCGCCGTAGCCCACGAGCAGGATATTCACCGGTTCGACATGCTCCGGCAGGTTGAATTCCGCGCGTACGGCTTCGGGTTTGAACATGCAGATCCACAGCGTGTCGAGCCCCAGCGACGCGGCGCAAAGCATCATGTGGTCGGTGACGATCGAAGCGTCGATGTCGCTGATCGTTTTACCGTCGTATTTGCGGGTCCATGCTTCGCCGGTATCGGCGCATACGATGATGGCGCAGGGCGCCCCGAAATCGCGCGTGCAGCGTGCCAGGCGTGCCATGCCTTCTTCGGAACGCACGACGATGAGCCGCTGGGGCTGGCGGTTGGCGCCTGTGGGAGCCACGCGGCCGGCTTCGAGGATCGTGTCGAGTTTTGCCTGTTCGACCTTTTGGGCCGTATATTTACGGCAGGCATACCGTTTCTTGGCTAACGAGAGGAAATCCATAGTTGGTCGTGTGTTTGAATCCGTCGTACAAATATAAGGCAAAACTCTCGCTGCGGCAACTTTTTTTCGGCATATGCTGTCATGCGCGACTGACAGTTTGGCAGGAATCGGGGGCTGGCACACGGTTTGTTGAAACTGGGGCAGAGACGAATCAAATTATAATACAACGATAAAACTATGAAAAACGGAAAAATCGGAGTGACGACGGAGAACATATTCCCCGTGATCAAAAAATTCCTTTATTCAGACCATGAGATTTTCCTGCGCGAGCTGATCTCCAATGCAGTCGACGCAACCCAGAAACTGAAGACCCTCTCGTCGATCGGCGAAATGAAGGGCGACCTGGGCGACCTGACGATCCGCGTTTCGGCGGACAAGGATGCCAAAACGCTGACCGTAACCGACCGCGGCATCGGCATGACGGCCGAAGAGGTCGACAAATACATCAACCAGATCGCTTTCTCGGGAGCCGAGGAGTTCATGGAGAAGTACAAGAACCAGGCGATCATCGGGCATTTCGGACTGGGTTTCTACTCGTCGTTCATGGTGGCCGACAAGGTGGAGATCATTACGAAATCCTGGAAGGAGGGTGCCAAGACCGTGCGCTGGAGCTGCACCGGGACGCCCGAATTCGAAATGGAGGAGACCGACGAGGCGCATGACCGCGGTACGACCATCGTCCTGCACCTGTCGGAGGATGCGCTCGAATATGCCGAGGATTCGAAAGTCGAGGGGCTGCTGCGCAAGTACTGCCGTTTCCTGCCGATCCCGATTGCCTTCGGCAAGGTCAAGGAGTGGAAGGACGGCAAGTACGTCGACACGGACAAGGACAACGTCATCAACAACGTCGACCCGCTGTGGACGCGCAAGCCGGCCGACATTACCGAGGAGCAATACAAGGAGTTTTACCACGAGCTCTACCCCATGAGCGACGAGCCGCTGTTCTCGATCCACCTGAACATCGACTACCCGTTCCACCTGACGGGCATCCTCTATTTCCCGAAGATACACAACAACTTCGAGATCCAGAAGAACAAGATACAGCTCTATTCGAACCAGGTCTACGTGACCGACCAGGTCGAAGGCATCGTGCCCGAATACCTGACGCTGCTGCACGGCGTGATCGACTCGCCGGACATTCCGCTGAACGTGTCGCGGAGCTACCTGCAGAGCGATGCCAACGTGAAGAAGATCTCGAATTACATCACCCGTAAGGTCGCAGACCGGCTGCAGGAGTTGTTCAACACGATGCGCCCGGATTACGAGTCGAAATGGGACGACCTGAAGATCTTTATCCAGTACGGCATCCTCACCGACGAGAAATTCGCCGAGAAGGCGCAGGATTTCATGCTCTGGAAGAACGTCGAGGGCAAGTATTTCACGCCCAAGGAGTACCTCGAAAAGGTAAAGGAGAACCAGACCGACAAGAACAAGACCGTCGTGCTGCTCTATGTGGACGACCCCGTGGAAAAACACACGTTCCTCGAAGCCGCCAGGGGCAAGGGCTACGACGTGCTGCTGATGGACGGCCAGCTGGACAACCACTACGTCAACTGGTACGAGTCGAAAAACAAAGAGACACGTTTCGTGCGTGTGGACAGCGACGTGATCGACAAGCTCATCCAGAAGGAGGACAACATCAGGATGTCGCTCACCGAAGCGCAGCAGGAGCTGTTGCGCCCGGTATTCGAGAGCCAGATGCCCAAGGACGACAAGATACACTACAACATTTCGTTCGAGGCCATGTCGCCCGACGAGGCGCCCGTGGTGATTACGCAGAACGAATTCATGCGCCGTATGAAGGAGATGGCCGCAGCGGGCGGCGGGGGCATGAGCCAGTTCTACGGGCAGATGCCCGACAACTTCACCATCGCGGTGAACGGCAACCACCCCATCGTCGCGGACATCCTCTCCGATGCCGAGAAGGCTTACGGCGACAAGCTGAAGTCCATCACCAAGAAGATCGACGCGGCCGTGGCCGAGGAAAACCGCTTCGAGGAGGTTACCAAGGGCAAGAAAGAGGAGGAGCTTACCCCCGAAGAGAAATCCATGCGCGAGGAGTTGTCGAAGAAGGTCGTCACGCTGCGCGATGAGCGCAACGAGCGGCTGCGCGAGATCGGCGGCGAAAACAGGCTCGTGAAACAGATCATCGACCTGGCGTTGCTCACGAACGGCATGCTCAAGGGCAAGAGCCTGACGGATTTCATCCAGCGCTCGATTTCGCTGATCGAAAAGTAACGGGCAGGGGTTAATGAGGAGGGGGCTGCGCCGCAGGGTGCAGCCCCCTTTTATTTGCCGGCGGGCCGTAAAATACTTGTGCGGAAATAGTTGCGCAAAGGAATAAAAGGTTATATTTGTCATAACCTAAAACCCCGAGTTATGAGAAAACTGCTAACCTCCGGTGCGGTGGCGGTCGGGATGCTCCTCGCGTCGTGCACCCCGGCAAACCGTGTCGTCGAGAACCCCCTGATCGGGGCTGCCAACACCATGACGCTCGACTTTCCGAAAATAGAACTGAGCGACACGGCGACCGTGTTGCATGTCGATGCCTATTTCCGGCCGCACAACTGGATCCGCATCGACGCGGGCACCTACCTGCTGGCCGACGGGCAGAAATACATGTTGCAGGGCAGCGAAGGTATCCTCCCCGATTCGCTCTTTTGGATGCCCGACTCGGGCGAAGCGTCGTTCGTGCTGAAATTCGGGCCGCTGCCGCGGGGAACCAAATCGTTCGATTTCATCGAATCGGACTGCGACGACTGCTTCAAACTCTACGGGGTCGACCTGACGGGTAAAAAGGAGTATCCGCGTTATCCCGAGGGGTTACCCCGCGCACTGCGGAAGGCCCCCGAAGACGGCCCCGTTCCCGAACCGATACTCGCGGTGGGGACGACCACCGTGAACGTCCGCCTGCTGGGGTACCGCAGGGGAATGGTGAAGGAGGTCGCCATGTATGTCAATTCGCTGCTGAACGGTCAGGAAGAGCATACGGCGGCCATCGACCCCGAAAGCGGCACGGCAACCCTGCGATTCGAACAGTACGGTACGGTCATGGCCTATGTTTCGTGCGGCCCGGTATTCGGGATGTGCTGGATTGCCCCCGGTGAAACGCTGGACATGTATATCGCTATGGAGGCAGGCGGCCGGGCCGTCGTGCAGCGCCGCGACAAGGAATGCGAGCCTGCGCCCGGGCGCAGGCTCTATACGACCGGGGCGTATGCGGATCTCAATGCGCTGGTGGATGCGAGCGGCGGCAGCAGTATCCGCATGAACCTCTATTCGGGCGATTTCGCGGATTACCGCATGAGTGCCGACGAGTATACGCAGATGGTCGTGTCGAAATACGAAAGCCTGGCGGACAGCATCGCGCGCAGCCCGGTGTCCGGGATGATGAAGGAATTGTCCCTGCTCACGTTGCAGCAGGAGGCGCTCGGGGCCATGTCCAACGGGCCCGGACTGTTGAAACACAATTACCGGAGCCGGCACGAGGATTGGGATTACGGCAAGAAGGCCGACTACGAATTCGCCGTTTTCGCACCGGAGCATTATGCGGTGCTGGCCGGGCTTTTCGACCTGAATAACCCGAAACTGCTGATGGGCATGTCCTCCTCGGACTATTGCTACTCCATCATCGCCCCGCATATCGGCTGGGCGAATATCGCACACGCTACCGAGGGCATCCTGGCCGACCTTCCCAAGGTATATCAGCTTCCGTCCAAGGCCGAAAACAACGCCCTTACGCAGGAAGACCTCGACCTGTTGCATTCGCTCAAGGAGCCGTTCTACGCCGAGGCCTGCGAGGCGATGCAGGCGCGTGTGCGCAAGGAGCTGGAGTCGGTGAAGGACGTCCGTATCGAAACGACGCCCGAGGTTGCCGTCGACAAGCTGTTCGATGCGATTGTAGCGCCCTACAAGGGCAAGGTGGTGTTCGTCGATTTCTGGAACACGTGGTGCGGCCCCTGCCGGGCTTCGATCAAAGCGAACGAGCCGCTCAAGAGCGGGGAACTGAAGAGCGACGACCTGGTGTGGATATACATCGCCAACGAGACCTCGCCGCTGGTCGCCTACAAGACCAGCATCGCCAAGATCGCGGGCAAGCATTACCGGCTCGACGACGCGCAGTGGAAATACCTTTGCGAGAAATTCCGGATCGACGGCATTCCGTCCTATGTGCTGGTCGACCGCGACGGCAGCTATGAGCTGCGTAACGACTTCCGCGACCACGACCTGATGAAAAAGACGCTCAAGGGGATGCTCGAATGATTTGCGGGAGCCGGTCGGCCGTCGGGATCAGTTTTTCCTGCCACGAGTCGGCCCCGCTCCCCGGAAAGCCGGAATTCCGGATCGACGCTTCCGGATCGACGAAAATGCAGAAGGCCGTTCGCAGAACCGGCCTTCTGTATTTTCCGGGTGGCAGCCCGGTTTCACAGGCTCCGCCATCGGGCTGCGTCCGCTTCGGCGGGATGGAACCCGGCCCTTTGCAGGACGCGATGCGAGGCGCGGTTATCCGGTTCGGTCTCGGCAGTGATGTGCCGGACACCGGGCTGTTGCTTCGCCCAGGCGCACAATGCCCGGACGGTTTCGGTCATGTAACCCTGTTTTTCAAAGGCTTTTCCAGTCCGTAGCCGATCTCTACCCTTCCGTCGGCATCCGCCGCCCCTTTGAAGCAGGCCGATCCCGCAACGGCACCGCCATCCCGTAAGATCAGGAACCAGAAGGTGTGGAAGAGGTGATTGCCGGGGTCGGCGGCGGCAAGTGCATGCTGCACGCTGCACGCGACGATCCGGCGGAAGTCGCCGCGCGGGCTTCCGGCTGTGCAGCGGCAATCCAACTCCTTTTCCAGTGCCGGAATGTCATGCAGCCAGAGCCCCAGCTGCCGGGGTGTCAGCGGAACGATCCGGAGCCTTTCCGTCGTGAGAAGCATCGGAGTGCCGCGGCGGCCTCTACTCTTCCGTCCATTTGTCGGCGACCAGTTTCAGGAACCAGTCGGGGACGCGGCACGGGCGGCGTGTGTCGCTGTGGATGAAGCCCAGTTGCGTCATGCCCGTGTTGAGCAGCTCGCCCTTCTCGTTGTAGATTTCGTAGAAAAAGTTGATGCGCGCCGTGGGCAGTTCGCGGAGCATGATGCGCACGGTGAGCAGCTCGTCGTAGTAGGCCGGGCGATGGTATTTGGACTGCACCTCGAGGATGGGCATCATGATGCCCCGCTTCTCGACTTCGGCAAAGGACATGCCCAGATAGCGGAGCAGTTCGCTGCGCGCGGCTTCGTAGTAACAGATGTAGTTCGAATGGTGGCAGATGGCCATCTGGTCGGTGTGTTTGTACCACACGCGGATTTGGCAATCGTAACTCAGCATGGTGCTTAAAAGGTTAGGACGGCACGCCCGTCGGGGCAGCCGTCGCGGATTATCAGGTTTTGCGATGCGTCGACCGTCAGCCTTGCCGGCCGGCCGCCGATGCGGACTTGGTACGACCCTGCGGGCGGCAGGAGCTTGAGGGGGTCGTCGGTGCGGATGCGGCCGGCCGCCGCCGTCCCGATGACGAGGTAGGGATGCGACAACAGGCGGGCTGCACAGGCCATGTCGCCCTGTGCCACCAGGCGGCGGATGACGGTGGAGCTGACCTTTTCGGCGTCCACGTCGCATTCGCCGACTTCCACGACCTCCAGTCCAAAGCCGTGGCTGCCCAGATAGTCGTAACTGCCCTGCTTGTCGCGCCCGAAGCGGTGGTTGAAGCCCACGACCAGCGTTTCGGCGCCGATGCGCCCCACGAGGTAGTCGCGGATGAACGTGTCGGGCGCGAGGGCGCTGAATGCCTTGTCGAACGGGATGACGATCAGGTTGTCGATGCCCTGCTGTCCGAGCAGGTATATCTTCTCTTCGAGCGAGGTCAGCAGCCGCAGGCCGTCGGCCCGGCCGAGCGTCACGCGGGGATGGGGTTCGAACGTGAGTACGACGCTCTCGCCGCCCTGTGCGCGGGCCCTCCCGGCAACGGTGCGCAACAGGGCCAGGTGTCCGCTGTGCACGCCGTCGTACGATCCGACGGTGACCGTCGGACGGACGAAATGCGGGAGTGCATCGAACCCGTAAAAAACCCGCATGTCCGCTTGCCCGGCAGCCGGCCGGTGTTCCGTAAGGTCGCCGTGTATGTCGAGGTTGCCTGTTTCTCCGCCCTCCGCTGCGTTTTTTCCTTCGAGTCGCATCATGCGTTGCTGCTGTTGCTTTCTTCGTTCTCCTTGACGAAATAGGCCACCTTTTCGAGCAGCGTGGTGATGTCGTAGTTCTCGACGACGATGCCCTGCGGGAAATTCAGCGGCGTGGAAGTGAAATTGAGCACGCCCTTGATGCCGGCGTTGATGATCGGCACCACGAGCCCCGGGGCGACCTTCGTCGGCGAAGAGACGATGACGATGCTGATGTCCTGGTTTTCGACCATGTCTTCGAAGGTGTCCATGTGGTAGCACGGGATGCCGTCGATGGTCTTGCCGACCTTCTCGGGGTCGACGTCGAAGGCGGCCGTGATTCTCAGCTTGAGCCCCTTGCCGTTGAAGTATTTGGTGATGGCCTGTCCCAGGTGTCCCATGCCCAGCACGGCGATGTTCATCTGCGAGGGGCTGTCGAGTATCTTGCTGATGTACTCGATGAGCACCTGTACGTCGTATCCCTTTTTCGTATCGCTCGAAAAGCCGATGAGCATCAGGTCGCGGCGCACCTGCACGGCCGTGATGCCGTGGATGCCCGCCAATACGTGCGAGAAAATATGCGTAATGCCCTGCTTGTGGCTGGCCAGGAGCGTACGGCGATATTCGCTCAGCCGCTCGATGGTTTTTTCGGGGATCGAATTGGTCAATGCTGCCATAGAGGTCGCTTTATTCGATGGTTATCGTAAAGTCGCTGTTGTAGTTCACCCGCGTCCAGTTGCGGTTGACGTGGTTGTCGCGCTGCTCGCCCTGGCCGAAGAGATAGGTGGTTTGCAGCGGCGTATAGCTGCGCCCTTCCAGGTCGTATTCGATGTCGTTGTACATCGCGGGGCAGAAGATCAGCGCGGCGTCGTAACCGCGGTAGGAGTAGAGCGAAGGCAATGCGCCGAAGGCGCGGATATAGGCACGGTCGAAATCGAGGATCGCCTGCGAGTCGCGCTTGGCGTGGTAGGTGGAGATGAACACCACGCGGTCTTTGAAGAATACCGTGCGGTCGAGGTTGCCGTAGCGGTTCCAGCGGGTGTTGCCCAGCACGACGAAGCGCGGAGCCGTGCGCCCGCGGCCCGTGATGCTCGTATCGGCCGAGGCGATAGCCGCGAGGATGCGCTCGACCTCGACCTCATCGTCGGTCATGACGACGAAAACATTGTCCTGGCCGTTATCCAGCAGCGGCGTCAGGTCGCCCGGATTGTTGGAGGAACGGTTCGACGGGTGCACATAAGTATAGGTATACTTCCGGTAGTCGGAATCGCCCAGCAGGGCGAGGATCTCGGATTCGAAGTCCTTGTCCGTGCTGTCGCTGTAAATCAGCGTCACCTGTTTGTCCCCGTTCACCAAGTCGGCGACCTTGTCCCATTTGTGCGACGGGTCGGGTGCCATTTGGAACAGGGCGTCGCTGTTCATCCCCGTGATGCTGGCCAGCGGCGAGACGACGGGGACGTCGTGCTCCTCGGCATAGAGGATGACGGGATGGAGCCCCTCCTCGTATACGGGGCCGACGATCAGCCCGGTGCCGGCGAAGGCGTCGCTTTTGACGAATTCGCGGATCGCATCCACATTGCGGGCCGTGTTGTAAAGCGTGAGGTCTATCGAGTGGCCGTATTTCGTCCGCACGCTGTCCAGCCCCAGCAGGAAGCCCTGGTAGAATTCGAGGTAGTTGCCGTTGGGCTCGTTGCCGACGGCCATCGGCAGCATCAGTGCCACCTTGAGCGGTGCGCTGCGGCGCAGGGCGCGGAATTCGACCTGCTTCGGCCTGCTGCCGGCAAAGATCCCCGGGAGTGAGTCCTGCACTTGCAGGCTGTCGGCCTGCGGGCCGTTTTCGGCGGCTGCGAGCTGTTCCGCAGAGCCCGGCACCTTGATGATCGCCCCGGCTTTCAGGTCGGCGGGTTTCAGCCCTCCGTTGAGCGTCCCGAGCCGATCCTCGGTGATGCCGAAGCGGCGCGAAAGCGAATAGAAGGTTTCGCCCGGTTTCACGATGTGGTAGGCGAAACCCTCCTCGGCTACGCTGTTGAGCGAATTGCGGTAGGCCTCCCACTGCTCCCTCGTGCCGGCCTCGTCTTCGGAGCCGATCTCCTTCTTGCGGATCAGGATGCGCTCCCCGAGGCGCAGGTGCACCGGGTCGAGGTTGGGGTTGTCCTCGATGACGGTCTGGATCGGGATCTCGTATTTGCGCGAGATGCCGTAGAGCGTTTCGCCCTGCGTCACGGTATGGATGTCGAAGGTCTTGCGCAGTTTGCGCTCCGACTTGGGCTGGGGGACGTCCGATACGAAGGGGATCTTGATGCTCTCCCCTGCGCGCAACCCCTGCGCTGCCGCGGGGTTATGTTGCAGGATGACCTTCTCCCCCACCTCGTAGGCCTTCGAAAGCCCGTAGAGCGTTTCGCCGGGCTGCACCGTGTGGACGTAGAATTTCGAGCCGTTGATATACACGATCGTCCCGGATTTCTGCACCGCAAGGGCGCACAGGCTCCACAGGAGCAGCAGGGCTGTCGCACAGAATCGCTTCATCGTCATTTCGTTTTTTCGCGCATACGGATCTCCGTGATGACCTTCTTGGTGTAGAGCGGGAAGTCCCCGTTCATCATCCATGCGTAGTAGCTCGGCTCCGCGCGGAAGACCTCGGCGACGGGGCGCCCCTTGTACTTGCCGAACCCGAAGACCTCCTCGCCCTTTTCGTTGAAAAGGATGCGCCCGGCGTAGTCAGCCGCCTCGCCGCGGGTCGAGAACTCGGCCAGTTTGTCGATGTCGTTCTCCAGGTCGGGGTAGCGTTCCAGCTGCGCCATGAGCACTTCGTAGGTCGCCAGCGTATCGGCCTCTGCCGAATGGGCGTCCTCCAGATCCTTGTCGCAATAGAATTTATAGGCCGCCACCAGCGTGCGCTGTTCCTTCTTGTGGAAGATGTTCTGCACGTCGACGAAACGGCGGCGTTTGAAATCCACGTCGACGCCCGCCCGCAGGAACTCCTCGACCAGCACCGGCAGGTCGAAGCGGTTGGAGTTGAAGCCGCCGAAGTCGCAGCCGCGGATGAACTGTTCGAGCGATTTGGCGACCTGCGCGAAGGTCGGGCAATCCCTGACGTCTTCGTCCGTGATGCCGTGGATGGCCGCTGTCTCTTATACACATCTGACGCTG
>OJPT01000605.1_pt1 | contig 16441 bp, 9 predicted proteins | sample 1598641 | NCBI WGS metagenome assembly OJPT01 (sample SAMN03922495, study PRJEB24848) | human gut metagenome | isolation source: stool sample | host: Homo sapiens | place: Germany | collected 2011-11 | reverse complement strand
TGGGGAAATAAATTTTCATGTGATGGAAAATTTATTTTCACTGTTGGGGAAAGAATGAAAATTTTTAGGGTATCTGAAGAAACGAGGTTTCTTGTATAAATTGCTTGTGTTGAAAAAAGACCTATCTTTGCAAATTTGATCGACAAAGTAAACTTAAAAAGATATTGTATATATGGAAAAACAAAAACAGTCCCGGCGACTGCTGTCGCTGGATGCCCTGAGGGGGTTTGATATGTTCTTTATTATGGGAGGGGCTTCTCTTTTCGTTGCGTTGGCAACGTTGTTTCCGAATTCTTTTTTTCAGGCGATAGGTGGACAGATGGATCATGTGGAGTGGGACGGGTTGACACACCACGACACGATTTTCCCGCTGTTTCTGTTCATTGCCGGCATCTCGTTTCCATTCTCGTTGGAAAAGCAGCGCGAACAGGGGAAGAGCGAGTCGGATATCTATAAAAGGATTGTCCGCAGAGGAATTACGCTGGTGTTGCTGGGATGTGTCTATAACGGATTGCTACAGTTTGACTTTGCGAACCTTCGTTGCGCCAGCGTCTTGGCGCGTATTGGGTTGGGATGGATGTTTGCCGCCTTACTGTTCGTGCATTTCCGGACTTCAGTCAGGGCGTGGATAGCCGGGACGATCTTGGTCGGCTATTGGGCTTGGATAGCTTTTATCCCTGTGCCGGGTGCGGAGGCCGGACCATTCACGCTGGAAGGCAACTGGGTCGGCTATGTGGACCGTTTGTTGTTGCCGGGGCGTTTGCATCAAGGATTTTTTGACCCGGAAGGATTGTTGTCCACGTTGCCGGGGATTGTGACGGCTATGTTGGGAATGTTTACGGGCGAGTTTATCAAGTTGCGTAAAGAGGGATTGACGGACAAGCGGAAGGTGGCAGGCTTGGTGTTGGCCGGTGTGCTGTTACTATTGGTGGGGGTGTTGTGGAGTTTGGTGTTCCCGATCAACAAAAAGCTGTGGAGCAGTTCGTTTGTCTGCGTTGTCGGAGCCTATTCGGTTTGGATGTTCGCCCTGTTTTATTACATTGTCGATGTGTTGGGATGGCGGAAATGGACTTTCTTCTTCCAGGTGATCGGGGTTAATTCGATTACGATCTATTTGGCGCAAAAATTCATCGATTTCTCTTATACATCCCAAGGCCTGTTTGGCGGACTTGTCGGATGGATGCCGGAAGCCGCGCAGCCTTTAGCCAGTTCGATCGGCTACATTGCCGTTTGCTGGGGATTCCTGTACTTCCTGTACCGTCAACGAATTTTCCTGAAAGTGTGAAGAAATTTGTGATTTCAGATTTATGATTTATGACCAGAAAACATAACATTAAACATAAATCTGAAATCTTTTTTTATACAAATCATAAATCATAAATCATAAATCATCATGAAACCATCTTATCAACGCCTGGAGTCGCTCGACGTGTTACGTGGCTTCGATTTGTTTTGTCTGGTGGCGCTGGAAGGGGTTCTGCATCCTCTCGGACGTGCGATAGATGCGCCTTGGTATAACGATTTTTTGTGGTGCTTCTCGCATGTGCAGTGGGAGGGGTTCTCTTCGTGGGACTTGGTGATGCCGCTCTTCATGTTTATGGCGGGCGTGTCGATGCCGTTCGCCCTTTCCCGATATAAAGTGATGCCGGATAAATGGGCGGTCTACCGTCGTATCGTCAAGCGGGTGGCCTTGCTCTGGATCTTCGGTATGATGTGCCAGGGAAATCTTTTAGGATTGGACCCGGATCGGATTTATCTTTATTCGAACACATTGCAGGCAATTGCGATGGGCTATCTGATTTCGGCAATGCTGTTCCTGCATGTGCGTCTGTCCGTGCAGATCGGGACGGCGGTCGCCTTGTTGTTAGCCTATTGGGGAGCCATGCAATTTATTACGGTCGATGGTTATGGAGGTGGCAACTACACGCCGGACGGTAACCTGGCGGAATGGGTGGACCGTACGGTCCTGGGACGATTCCGCGATGCTGCTGTTGTGGAGAACGGACAGATCGTATTTGCCGGATCTTATCGTTATACCTGGATATTAAGCAGCCTGAACTTTGGCGTGACGGTGCTGACCGGAGTTTTTGCCGGGCATATCTTGAAGAGCGGAATGGACCGGAAGCACAAATGGCAATGGCTGTTAGGAATCGGTGTGATAATGGTTGCGCTGGGCTGGCTGTGGGGCTTGCAGTTGCCGGTGATCAAGAAGATATGGACGAGCTCGATGGTGTTGGTCAGCAGTGGCTATTGTTTCCTGTTGATGGGCTTGTTCTATTATTGGATCGATTATAAGGGACACCGGAAGAACCTGACTTGGTTGAAAGTCTACGGCATGAATTCGATCGTGGCCTATATGCTGGCTAACGTGATTAGTTTCAGATGTATAGGAACTTCTCTTTTTCATGGCCTCGAACAATATACAGGAAATTATTATCCGGCTTTGATTGCAGCGTCGAACGCATTGATTATTTATGTAATTTTGTGGCTGCTTTATAAGCGGAATATATTTTTGAAAGTGTGAAAAGATTTATAATTTATCATCAATGCATAAACTATAAATCATAAATTACAAATGATAACTCATAAATCTCAAAACAATGGAATCGATCAAGCAAATATACAGGATCGGTCACGGGCCGTCCAGTAGCCACACAATGGGGCCGATGCGTGCTGCCCGGATGTTCCTGGAACGCAATCGGGGAGCCGTACGTTTTAATGTTACGCTCTATGGGAGCCTGGCGGCTACAGGCAAAGGCCACATGACGGATGCGGCAATTCTCGAAGTGTTGAGCCCGGTGGCCAAGACCAATATCACTTGGGAACCGAAGGTGTTCCTGCCTTTTCATCCGAACGGCATCCTCTTCCAGTCGTTTGACGAAAGCGGAGAGGAACTGGATAACTGGACGATTTACAGTATCGGGGGAGGGACGTTGGCAAACGAAACCTACAACGAGTTGACGCAGGGCCAGGTTTACGAAATGCATACTATCAAGGATATACAGGCCTGGTGTGAAAAAACCGGCCATTCCTACTGGGAATATGTCGAACAGTGCGAAGGTCCGCAGATATGGGACTATCTGGCCGAAGTATGGGAAGTGATGCAACAAGCAGTCCGTAATGGCCTCGAAGCCGAAGGCATCTTGCCCGGCGGTCTGGGAATCCGGCGTAAGGCATCCGACTATATGATCCGTGCCAAAGGTTACGGCAGCAGTATCAAAAGCCGTGGGATGGTCTATGCGTATGCTCTGGCCGTTTCCGAGGAGAACGCTTGCGGAGGCAAGATCGTGACGGCCCCGACCTGCGGTTCGTGCGGTGTCATGCCGGCTGTGCTTTACCATCTGAAAGAGTCCCGCGACTTCCGTGACTCCCGTATCTTGCGTGCGTTGGCGACAGCCGGGTTGTTCGGTAATGTGGTCCGTACGAATGCATCCGTTTCCGGGGCCGAGGTAGGATGCCAGGGAGAGGTCGGTGTGGCTTGTGCGATGGCTGCTGCTGCGGCCAGTCAGTTGTTCGGGGGGACGCCTGCACAGATCGAGTATGCGGCCGAGATGGGGCTGGAGCATCACTTGGGACTGACTTGCGACCCGGTTTGCGGGTTGGTACAGATTCCTTGTATCGAACGCAATGCCTTTGCGGCAGCCCGTGCGCTGGATGCGAACACCTTCTCCAATTTCTCCGATGGCAAGCACCGTGTAAGTTTCGACCAGGTGGTGGAAGTGATGCGTCAGACCGGAAACGACCTGCCGAGTCTCTATAAGGAAACATCCGAAGGGGGGTTGGCTAAGAATATGGAACAGAAAAAATCTAACTCATAAATGAAAAAAAGTTTATATGTGCTATTGTGTGCTGCCGCATTAGTTTCGTGCGGACAGCCGAAACAGCAACAGAAGGCTGTTGCTGATGTCGTGACCAGTGGTAATCCGATATTCGAGGGCTGGTATGCCGATCCGGAAGGGATCATTTATGGTGATACCTATTGGGTTTTCCCGACCTGGAGCGATGCGTATGAGAAGCAGACTTATTTCGACTGCTTTTCATCCAAGGATTTGGTGAACTGGACGAAACATTCGTCTGTGCTCGATACCTCCGCCGTGAAATGGGCGAAGAAAGCCATGTGGGCGCCGTCTATCATCCATAAGGATGGCAAATATTATTTTTTCTTCGGGGCCAACGACGTGCATGAAGGTGAAGTAGGAGGAATCGGGGTTGCCGTCAGCGACCGCCCGGAAGGTCCGTATAAGGACCTGTTAGGCAAACCGCTTATCAACGAGATCGTAAACGGGGCACAGCCGATCGACCAGTTCGTTTTCCGTGACGATGATGGCCGCTACTATATGTATTACGGCGGTTGGGGACATTGTAATGTCGTTCGCCTGAACGACGATTTCACCGGGTTGGTTCCTTTTGAAGACGGGACGGTCTACAAGGAAGTGACACCGGATAAATATGTGGAAGGTCCGTTCATGTTCAAGAAGAACGGTAAGTACTATTTTATGTGGAGCGAAGGGGGCTGGACAGGTCCCGATTATTGTGTCGCTTATGCGATTGCCGATTCGCCTTTCGGACCTTTCAATCGTATCGCCACGATTCTCCAGCAGGATTCGACAATCGCGCGAGGAGCCGGGCATCATTCCGTATTGCATGTTCCGAATACTGAAGATTATTATATCGTCTACCATCGCCGCCCGCTGAACGACAATACTCGCGACCACCGTGTGACTTGTATCGACCGGATGACTTTCGATGAGAACGGATTTATAAATCCTGTTAAAATGACTTTCGAAGGTGTTCCCGCCCGTACAATAGATAAGTAAGATTTGGTTTATCTCTAAAAGATATTAAAACAGGAGTGTAGCTGTTGCGCTCCTGTTTTTTTATATTGCTTTTGATGCGTGTGTCAGACATATTGGAACATTATTGGATTATTGGTTTTATCCTGCTCACGACAGGTACCTGTATCGCCTGGCTTGTATATGGGTTGATGTCGGTAGGCAATAGGGGGATCATCTACCTGTTCGTAGTGTTCTTTAACATACTGGCCATCGTCAGCTACAAGAAGAGTTGAAAGTTGCTATTTGCATTTTCACTTTCACCTTTCAACTATAATGTGTTTTACGACATACTTAACTAATTTTTACAAACATCCTGCTTGCATTTATGCGCTCTCTTTTATATTTGATTCAAATCTGAAACAATATTTCAAATATGGAAAGCGTTATTCCAAATATGGAAAAAGCAGAAGAGAACTACAAGGTTCCGAATCTCGAAAAAGGGATCGCTGTACTTGAGTACTTGTCGCTTCACACCCAGGGTGAGACGCTTCAGGATATCAAGTCCGCCCTTGATATTTCACAGACTACGGCCTACCGTATTTTAAATACGTTGGTCCGTCTGGATTATTTGATCTATAATGAAGACACAAAAAGGTACAAGTTATCCCGTAAATTACTAACTTTGGGATTCAGATCGTTGAATGAACACAATTTGCTGGAAACTGTTTTGCCTCGTTTGCGCGATTTGCGCGACCAAGTGAAAGAGACGGCATGCTTCGGCGTGCTGGGGGACCGGAAAGGTATCTTTATCGAGCAGGCGCAGGGACATCATACGTTCCGTTTTATCCTCTCGCCGGGAAAACCTTTCGATTTGCATTGTTCGGCTCCGGGAAAGGCTATCATGGCTTATTTGCCGAATACAGTCCGGGACCGATATTTGTCTTATATGGAATTTACACGCTACAACGCCCGGACTATTACTACACGTGACGCTTATCTGGAGGAACTTGAGAAGGTCCGGAAATTGGGTTATGCCATGGATAATGAGGAAGAACTGAACGGTGTGATTTGCATCGGAGCGCCTATCTTTAATTATACGGGTTATCCTTGCGGGGCAATTTGGATTTCAGGCCCTAAGGACCGGCTGTCGAAAGAGGTCGTACGTGTTTCGGCAGACTGTATAAGGAAAGTGGCCCAGACGATTTCTCTTGAGTTGGGATATAGTAAAGCAAAAAAAATATAATATACCATGAACACACGAAAATACATGTTTAAAAACTCACTGGTGGCTTGTTTTGCCTGCTGTAGCATCTCCTTTGCTTCAGCAGGCAACCCACCGTTCTTCCCGACAGATGTCGTGGCGAACGCCAAAGGTGAGTTGCTGATGACAGATAAAGGAGTAAAGCGGGTGGATGTTTTTTCGCCTGATGGCAAGACATTGTTGCGTTCTTTCCCGATGGACGAAGCGCCTACGGGTATCCTTTTGGATGGCGACAAGGCATATGTGACTACATTCGGAACGACAGGTCATTTACAGATCCTCTCGCTCGAATCGGGCAGGGTGGAGGCTTCTATTCCGACCGGTTCGGGAGCATGTCATCCGATGTTCGGTCCGGACAAGAAGCATATATATGTATGTAACCAGTTCCAGACCACGATTTCCGAAATCGATCCGGTTGCGCGGAAGGTGATGCGTACGGTGAAGGTATTGCGCGAACCGAAGTCCGCCGTGTTCAGCAAGGACGGCAAATATATGTTCGTCACGAACTTCCTTCCTGCACAGCGGGCTGATCTCGATTATGTGGCCGCGTGTGTATCCGTCATCGAAATGGATGGCTTCACGAAGGTGAAGGACATCCAGTTGGCAAACGGAAGCAATGCCCTTCGGGGAATCTGTATAACTCCCGACGGCAAATATATATATGTATCGCACAACTTGGGGCGTTTCACCGTCCCTACATCTCAATTGCAGCAGGGATGGATGAACACGAGTGCTTTCAGCGTGATCGATGTCGACAAGCAGGAGTTCCTGGGAGCCATCGTCGTGGATGAACCCGAACGGGGGGCGGCCGGTATCTGGAGCATTGCCTGCAACGACGAGTCTGTTTTCATCTCTCATTCGGGAACGCACGAGGTCAGCGTGATTGACCATAAGGCGATGTTGGAGAAATTCCTGAACTATCCCAATAAGGCGGTGTTGGACTACGACCTGACTTTCTTGTATGGCCTCCGCGAACGTATCCCGCTGGAGGGGAACGGTCCTCGCAATATGATCCTGAACAGTGACAAGCTGATTATCCCGACTTACTTTGCCGATATCCTGAACATCATGGATATCAATACGAACGAAGTGACGTCTGTCGAACTGAATTCCGAACGTGAAGAAACGGCTGAAAACAAGGGTGAACGCTACTTCAACGATGCTTCGCACTGCTTCCAGAATTGGCAGAGTTGTAATGGCTGCCATCCGGGAGACGGACGAACGGATGGCATGAACTGGGACTTGATGAACGACGGTGTCGGCAACTCAAAGAACTGCAAGAGCATGCTCTTTAGCCATGTGACTCCTCCCAATATGATTTCCGGTATCCGTGAACATGCGGAACGGGCTGTGCGGGCAGGATTCAACTTCATCCAGTTTTTTGAAGTCTCGGAAGAAGATGCCGCTTGTGTGGATGCCTATTTGAAATCACTTCGTCCCGTGCCCAGTCCTTACTTGGTGAATGGCGAGCTGTCTGATTTGGCAAAGGAAGGGCAAAAGGTTTTCGAAAAGCTGAAATGCGGGGAATGCCATAGCGGTGTTTATTATACGGATATGAAATACCACCGCATAGGTGAGGATATAGAGTTCGAAAAAGGTTGGGATACTCCGACTTTGCGTGAAGTGTGGCGTACGGCTCCCTATTTGTTCGACGGACGTGCCGCTACCATGAAGGAAGTGTTCAGTGTCCATAAACACGGCATCGAGAAGAAAGTTTCAGAGAAAGATATCGAAGCATTAACCGAATATGTGAACTCTTTATGAACTATTGCGATAAAATACATTATAATATTTATACGACCGGACTGGCTACTTTCGGTGAAATGGTAGACGCCCTGCTGGCACAGTTGCCTCAAGACGAACAGATTCTCCGTTTGGCATTCTTCGGCATGCCGAACGACAACGAACAATACGTCTCCCGCCGCATCATGCTGCGTGAGAAAATCCGTAAGTTTTATGGGAATCATGAACCGGTATTGAGTTATGTTTCCCAGCCACCTCTGAATGCCGGACTGATCTTGGAAGTCCATAGCTACAAAGCGGACGAAGACGATCATATCACCTTCTGCCGTCACGGCGGCTTCCCGTATGTCGTACTGGAAAATGCCGATGGCCGTTTCCTCTTTGCCGGTGGCCTCCATGGGGATGTGATAAATTTCGGTATCCAGCAGCAGTCCGCCGAAGTATTCCACATGATGGGAGAGGTGATGCGCCGGGAAGGCTTCCCCGTAAACTGCATCATCCGCCAGTGGAACTACATCGAGCAGATCACCCGCTTCGATGGGCCGGACCAGCATTACCAGATGTTCAACAACGCCCGTGCCGATTTCTATGGAAAGACGGACTGGAGCAACGGTTATCCGGCTGCTACCGGTATCGGGGCCAACTTGGGAGGCATACTGGTCGATTTGGATGCGGCCGTGTTCGCCCGTTCCGAATGCTATGCCACCCCGATCGACAATAAATTGCAGATAGCCGCCCACGCCTATTCGGACCAGGTCCTCGAAGCTGCCCAGCAGAAGAAAGCCACTCCGAAGTTCGAACGGGCCAAAAGCATGACTTTCGATGACCGGCGGATCGTTTATATTTCCGGTACGGCAGCTATCCGTGGGGAGGAAAGCCTGGTTGGGGTAGGGCTCGGACGCCAGCTCCATATCACGATGGAAAACATCGGCCAGCTGATTGGTAAGGCGAAACTGAAAATGCTGCGTGTCTATCTGAAAGAGAAATCCTTCTATGAGGAGGCACGAGAACTGCTGGAAGGATATGGTTTGAATATTCCCATATCTTATATGTGGGCGGACGTTTGCCGGGATGAGTTATTGATCGAAATAGAAGGGATCGCCATCGAGTAAACGTTTCATAGGCATCAAACAAGAGTTTCCTCGTATGGAAACAGTCGTTTCACCCTATGGAAACAAAGTTTCTCCGGTAGGAAATAGGCACAGAACAAATATTACTAACTAAATAAACAAGAGAAAAAATGAAAAAGAATCTTATGAAATCGGCCGCTATGGGAGCCCTCCTGCTTTCGATGGCTGCATGTAACGGCAAAACATCTACTGGCGAGGCTACCTGTTGCGCAGCGGCAGGCGAAGGACAATGCACCGAACAGTGCGGAAACGACTGCAAGAATGAATGTAACAACAATGCTAACTGTAAAATTAATAAAGAAATGAAGTATTCAAAGAAGTACACAAATGCCGATTTCTACAAAGACGGCAAGTTCCAACAGGATGTTGCTATGGAAGCAATGAAAGACATGTTCGCTTTCTACGGTGTTCCTTTCACCGAACTGATGGCTAAGGACATGTGGGTGACTGATTTCGGTCTGGGTGATTTTGAAAATGTGGGTATGGGTGGTATTTTCTGGGTCAACGATCCAGAATACGGCTACTTCGCTCACGCGATCTACCTGCTTCCGGGACAGATGATCCCCGAACATGCGCATGTAAAGACCAAATTCCCGGCTAAACATGAATCCTGGATGGTAGAAAAGGGATGGGTTTACAACTTCTCTGAAGTAGGCGACGAGACTCCGAACGCTCCTGCTATCCCCGCTACCCACGGTGCGATCAAGAGCAAAAATTTCGTCGTACAGAATGTAGGTGATGTTCTTCGCCTGAAAAAACTGGAAACATTCCACTTTATGATGGCTGGTCCTGAAGGTGCTATTGTTGATGAATGGGCATGCTACCACGATAATGACGGCTTGCGCTTCACCAACACGAAAGCTGCGTTATAATAAGTAATAAACACCTTATAATTTATTACATGAACAAATACTATTTATTAGTATCACTCTTTCTGTCCTCTTCTGTTATGGTGTCTGCCGGCCCCAAGCAGAAGAAGGCGGAAACGTGGATTGATGCTTCAGTCAAAGCCAAAACGGAATTACAGGCAAAGCTGAAGAAATCCGGAATGCCGATCGTTTCTACCTGGATGAAGCATAAGGCGAAAGCCGAACCTTTCGTGGTAGACTTGAAAGGCGTGGATAAGCTGGTGCTTGTAACGGCCGGTGGTCCCGATGGTACGGATTACGACCAGGCTGTATGGGCGAATGCCCGTTTGATCAAAGCCGATGGTACAGCCGTATGGTTGGACGAAGTTCCTTATGAATACGGTGTTGCCGGTTGGGCAAAACCCAAGATGAACACGAATGCATACGATCATGAGATCGTTATTGCTGGAAAGGAATACAAACACGGTGTGTTCTGCCATGCGAACGGCACGTTGGTATACCCGGTGGGTGGCCAGTATGTCCGTTTCGAAGCCGAAGTCGGTATCGATGATACTTCAAGTGGCGGAAGTGTGTTTTTCCAGGCATTGAATACGGTTCCGACCTTTGTGGCGGAAGAATTGAACAACAAGTATCCGGAAGAAATCGGTATGCTGGGTGCGGTACTGGACGGCCTGGATACCTGGTTGATCACCCCGGATGCCTCAGTCGAAAAGCAGGCTGCGGATAATGCGATCGCCCGATTGAAGGACGGAGCCTACTATTCGAATGTGGCAAAGCAGATCGCAAACGAAAAAGATCTCAATACACAGATACGCAAATATCTCGAACTGGTTGAGAAAGTACAGGAGCTGTACACGCTTCAGAGCGATTTGGAATGGCTGAACGTCGAGGCTGTCAAATTGGCTTTCGCCGATATGAAAAAGCAGAAAGGCTACGACGCCGCCAAATACGAACCGATGCTGAACGAACTGGTACGGCTCGAAAAGAAAGGTTTCAAAGGCATCTATAACGGTGACGAACAGGCTATCGCCGATGCCAAGAAAGCATTGGAATGCAAACGTGCCATCTTGCTGGCTAACCCGTTGCTGGATGCCGACAAGATCGTGGCAGCCCGTTTCAAGGTAGGTTCAAAGGCACACCAGATCATGACTCCTTCCTTGGGGACTCAGGCCAATAACTGGAGTAACCAGGAATCTGCCGGTCGTGAGGGCTTCGATGCCGAGATCGTCGAACTCTCCAATCTGCGTGGCGATATACAGATGCGTCAGGTCTACAAACCGAAAAACGGTTCTTCCATCGCTGACCTGAAACTGCATTGGGACGGTGACCGTGTGATGTTCACACAGACACAGGACGACAAGCGTTGGAACATCTATGAAGTGAATCTGGATGGGACAGGCTTCAAGCCGCTTGTGGAAAACGATGAGCCGGATCTGGAGTTCTACGATGGTACTTACCTGCCCGACGGTCGTGTGATCGCTATCTCCAACATCGGTTACCAGGGTGTTCCTTGTGTGAACGGTAGCGATGCGGTAGGTAACATGGTGCTGTATGACCCGAAGGACAAGAGCATGCGCCGCCTGACATTCGACCAGGACGCCAACTGGAATCCGGTCATCATGAATAACGGCCGTGTGATGTACACCCGCTGGGAGTACACCGACCTGACCCACTACTATTCCCGTATCGTAATGCACATGAACCCGGACGGAACGGAAAACAAAGCCCTCTACGGTAGCGGTGCGATGTTCCCGAACAGTACGTTCGACGTGCAGCCGTTGCCCGGCCACGGTTCGGCGTTCGTCGGTATCATCTCCGGCCACCACGGTGTGGCACGTTCAGGCCGTATGATCATCTTCGATCCGACCAAGGGACGTAAGAGCACAGCCGGTATGGTACAGGAAATTCCTCACCGTAACCGTCCGATCAAAGAAGAAATCAAGGACCAGTTGGTAAACGGTGTATGGCCGCAGTTCATCAAACCGACTCCGCTGAACGACAAATACTTCCTGGTTGCAGCCAAGTTGGACCCGCATGCCTTGTGGGGACTCTATCTGGTGGACGTCTACGACAACGTGACCTGTCTGATGCAGGCAGAAGGCGAAGGCTATATCAGCCCGATCCTGGTGCGCAAGACAAAGACTCCTCCGTCCATTCCCGACCGTGTGAAACTGAATGAAAAGGAAGCGACCTTCTTTATTCAGGATATCTACGAAGGAGAAGGCCTGAAAGGTATTCCTCGCGGAACGGTCAAGTCTCTGCGTCTGCATGCTTACGAATATGCGTATGTAAAGACTCGTTCCGACCATAACTGGCATGGAATCCAGTCCGGTTGGGATATCAAGCGTATGTTGGGGACGGTTCCTGTCGAAGAAGACGGTTCCGTGATCTTCAAGGCTCCTGCCAATACACCGATCTCCATCCAGCCTTTGGATAAGGACGGCGTGGCTATCCAGTGGATGCGAAGCTGGGTGACCGGTCAGCCGGGCGAAGTGGTTTCCTGTATCGGTTGTCATGAAGACCAGAACCAGATCGCGATCCCGAAACGTGTGATCGCTTCGCAGAAAGCTCCGTCTGCTTTGACTCTGCCCGAAGGCGGTACACGCTCTTTCACGTTTGACCTGGAAGTGCAGCCGATCCTGGACCGCGCTTGTATTGCTTGTCATAACGGTGAAGGAAAAGCGTTCGACCTGCGGGGTGGAAAGAAAGACAAGCTAGGTTATGGCACGTCTTATCTGAACTTGCATCCGTATGTGCATCGTCAGGGAGGCGAAGGCGACATGGTCGTTTTGCAGCCGTACGAATATCATCCCAACACGAGCGAATTGGTACGCTTGCTGAAGAAAGGCCATCACAACGTGAAACTGACCGATAAGGAATGGAAGACGCTTTATAACTGGATCGACTACAACGCTCCCGACAAGGGTTATTTCAATGCGAACGTATTGACTGATCTTCCTTATAAGGGATTCGACCAGATCAAGCGTCGTAAGGAATTGACCGACAAGTATGCGAACGGAGCCGGTGTCGACTGGAAGAAAGAAATCGCCGACTATGCCGACTACCTGAAGAAACAAGGCCCGATCACCCCGGTAATGCCTGAAAAGGCCGCTCCTGTAAAGGAAAAGACCTTGAAGGTGAAAGGTTGGCCTTTCGGTGCTGACCGGATCAAGGAAATGCTGGCTAAGGAGAAGGAAACCCGTAAGGTGGTTGAGATCGCTCCGGGTGTGAAAGTCAATTTCGTCCGTATCCCGGCCGGTGAATTCGTGATGGGTAGTTACCGTGGCGAACCGGATGCTTATCCGACTGCCAAGGTGAAGATCGACAAAGCCTTCTGGATGGCCGAGCTGGAAACGACGAACGAACAGTTCAACGTTGTCTTCCCGGATCACGACAGCCGTTTCGTCGACCAGCAGTGGAAAGACCACGTGGTTCAGGGATATCCGGCCAATAAACCGGAACAGCCTGTTATCCGTGTCAGCTACAACGATGCTATGGAATTCTGCCGGAAACTGAGCGAAAAGACCGGTCTCAAGATCACGCTTCCGACAGAAGCACAGTGGGAGTGGGCTTGCCGCGCCGGTAGCGACCAGGACTTTTGGTATGGCGACATGCATGCGGACTTCGGCAAGAAGGACAATTTGGCGGACAAGACAACGCTGTTGTTTGCCGTTTACGGTGTAGACCCGCAGCCGATGGCGAAGACCAACCCGTGGTACAAGTACTATACCTTCCTTCCGAAAGAAGAGAGCGTGGACGACGGTAACCTGGTCCAGGTCGGCGGCAAGGCTTATGAGGCCAATCCCTTCGGTCTGTACAGCATGCACGGAAACGTAGCCGAATGGACCCGTTCCGACTATGTATCGTATCCGTACAATGAGAAGACGAAAGAGACATCCGAATACAAGGTGGCCCGCGGCGGTTCTTATATCGACCGTCCGAAATATGCGGCTTCCCATACGCGTAAGGCTTACTATCCGTACCAGCGTGTGTTCAACGTCGGCTTCCGTATGATCATTGAAGATTGATAATGAAAAGGTATAGATGATATCTATCAACTAATAGAGGACACAGATGTGGCAGATTGCCACCGGTTATTTCATCAAACGATTAATCTGCGTACATTTGCCGCATCTGTGAACTCTAATAAAAAAGTAAATGAAAACAAATCTCGAAAGATTTTTCTCCTCCTTTGTAACGACGATCGTCCTGTTACTGATTTATGCCTTTGGCCTGGCCGTTGCCACTTTCATCGAAAAGTATCACGGTACAGCGACAGCCAAAGCAATGGTTTATTATTCCCCCCTGTTTTTTCTGCTCCAATTCCTTTTAGTCGTTAATTTTATTGCGGCTACGATCAAACACCAATACCTGAAACGCGGCAAATGGGGACTGATGCTGACTCATTTCGCCTTTATCATCATCCTTCTCGGCGCCTTGACCTCTTTCCTTTTCGGCGAAGAAGGAATTTTGCATCTGCGTGAAGGGGAGACAAGCAACCAGATTGCTGTCCGCACTTCCGATAACACGACCTTTCATACCCTGCCTTTTTCCGTTGAACTGAAGAAATTCACCTTAACCCGCTATCCCGGTTCCGCCAGTCCCTCTTCCTACGAGAGTGAAGTGATCGTCCATGTGGATGGGGAAGACCGCGAAGAGCGGATCTTTATGAATAACGTATTGGATGTAAAAGGCTACCGTTTCTTCCAGGCCTCCTATGACCAGGACGAACACGGGACCATCCTTTCCGTCAACCGCGACGTGGCGGGGCGGAACATCACCTACACCGGATATCTGTTGCTGGTCATCGGCCTGATCCTTTGCCTGGTCGGTAAGGATTCCCGCTTTATGCGTCAGAGCCGCCGCCTGAAAGAATTGCGCAAGGCGACCAACGTAACGGTCCTGTTGCTTGCGCTCCTTGCCGTACCCCTGTCCGTAAATGCCGGCGGGAAGGCTTCCCCGATGCTCGATGCCGTGCAGAAATATGCGGTGAGCCCGGAACATGCTGCCCTCTTCGGAGCCCTTCCGATCCAGTCAGGTAGCGGCCGTATGATGCCGGTCAATACCTTCTCTTCGGAGATTCTACGTAAGCTCCATAAGTCGGATAAGATCGGTCAGTTGAACTCTGACCAGTTCCTTTTGAGCCTTTTAGCCATGCCCGATATGTGGATGCGCGTTCCCTTTATCGCTCTGTCCAATCCGGAGTTGGCCGCCTATTATGATCTGACGGACGGCGAGTGCGCCTATATCCAGGCCTTCGACAGTAACGGCAACTACAAACTGCAAGAGAAGCTGGAAGAAGCCTATAACAAGATGCCTGCCCAGCGTACGCGTTTCGACAAGGACCTGATGAAACTGGACGAGCAGTTGAACATCTTCCATCAGCTGATCAATCACCAGATGCTGAACCTTTTTCCGAAAGAAGACGATCCGAATCATAAATGGTATGCACCCGGCGACGACCTCTCTGCCTTTACTGGCAAAGACTCCATGTTCGTCTCCCGTATTTTCGACTGGTATTTAGGCGAAGTGCAGGAGGGCTTGAAGAGTGGCGATTGGGCGAAAGCAGATGAAGTGGTCGGCATGATCGACACCTACCAGCAAGCCAAGAACAAGACACTCGATATCAGTCCGAAGCGCATGCAGGCCGAATTGAAATATAACAAGATGGATGTCTTCCGCTATTGCAAGATCGGCTATCTGGTCTTGGGCGGACTGTTGTTGGTCCTTTCTTTCGCGATGCTGTTCCGCCGGACCCGCTGGATGAAGGTCGCCGTATGGCTGTTAGGAGCCGGCGTACTGGTCGTCTTCCATTATCATATGTTCGGAATGGGGATGCGCTGGTATATCGGTGGCTATGCTCCCTGGAGCAATTCCTACGAGACGATGGTCTATGTGGGATGGGCGACTGTCTTTGCCGGACTGTTGTTCGTGCGCCGTAGTACGATCACCTTCGCGCTGGCCACCCTGTTCGGCGGTATCATCCTCTTCGTTTCCGGTCTGAACTGGATGGACCCTGAGATCAATCCGCTCGTACCGGTCCTGAAATCGCCGTGGCTGATGTTCCATGTGGCGGTCATTGTTGCCGCTTACGGCTTTTTCGGTATCAGTTGCCTGATCGGGCTGACCAATATGGTGATGATGTCCGTCGCCGGAAAGAAGAACAAAGAGATATTGAAAGCCCGTATCACCGAACTGAGTATTGTGGGTGAGATGGCGTTGTGGGTAGGGCTTGCCCTGATGACTGTCGGCACTTTCCTCGGTGCTGTCTGGGCGAATGAGTCCTGGGGCCGTTATTGGGGGTGGGACCCGAAGGAGACCTGGGCGCTGATCACGATGGTCGTCTATGCCGTAGTGACTCATCTCCACTTGGTGAAACGCTGGAATAGTCTTTGGTTGTTCAATCTGGCATCCGTGATCGCGTTCGCTTCCGTGCTGATGACTTTCTTCGGTGTCAATTATTTCCTGAGCGGAATGCATTCATACGGTCAAAATGATAATGTGCATGGAATATTCACCTATCTTTATATCGCCTTGGGGGTAGTCGTTATTTTGGCTGTCCTTTCGTACAGGAGATGGAAGACGAAGGTGTGAAACATATATGTTTTGAAAACGAAACATGGGTGTTTTGAATGCGAAACATCTATGTTTTGAGGTTGAGAG
>OJPT01000582.1_pt1 | contig 16856 bp, 18 predicted proteins | sample 1598641 | NCBI WGS metagenome assembly OJPT01 (sample SAMN03922495, study PRJEB24848) | human gut metagenome | isolation source: stool sample | host: Homo sapiens | place: Germany | collected 2011-11 | reverse complement strand
AAAGGGGCGAAAAAAGCCGCCCGCCGTGATCTGCGGCGGGCGGCTTTTCTGTATGGTAACTTTACTTTACAACAGCGTGATACCAGCATCTTCACATGTTTTCATGGTGTCAGCATCCCACAGGCTCACCTGAACCTCGCCAATGTGGCAGGTGCCGATCAGCAACATGCACAGCCGGGACTGGCCAATGCCGCCGCCGATGGACTGGGGCAGCTGGCCGTTCAGCAGCATCTTGTGGAAGGGCAGCTCCCGGCGCTGGTTGCAGTTCGCAGCAGTCAGCTGGCGGTCCAGAGCCGCGGCGTCCACCCGGATGCCCATGGAGGACAGCTCGAAGCTCCGCTCCAGAATGGGGTTCCACATGAGGATATCGCCGTTCAGCTCCCAATCGTCGTAGTCGGGAGCGCGGCCGTCATGGCGCTTGCCGGAGGCTAGGGTCTTGCCGATCTGCATCAGAAACACGGTGTGATGCTTGCGGCAGATCTCCACCTCCCGCTCGTTGGGCGTCAGGTCGGGATAGCGGTCCTCCAGCTCCTGGGTGGTGATGAAGTACACGTCCCGGTCCGGCTTGAAGGTCAGGGCAGGGAAGGCGTTGCGCAGGGCAGCGGAGGTGTCGCAGATGGCGCCCACGATGTCGCGCACCGTCTCCTTCAGGTACAGCACGTTCCGGTCTTTGGGAGAGATATGCTTCTCCCAGTCCCACTGGTCCACATAGATGGAGTGGAGGTTGTCCACCTCCTCGTCCCGCCGGATGGCGTTCATGTTGGTGTAGAGGCCCGTTCCCTCGGGGAACTCGTACCGCTTCAGGGCCAGGCGCTTCCATTTGGCCAGGGAGTGGACCACCTGGCCGTCGGTGCCCACATCGGGGATGTCAAAGGAGACAGGGCGCTCCACGCCGTTCAGGTCATCGTTCAGGCCGGTGCGGCCGTCCACGAACAGGGGGGCGGAGACCCGGTGCAGGTTCAGGCGCACACAAAGGCTGTGCTGAAACTCCTGGTGGATCAGCTCGATGGCCCGCTGGAGCTCGTTGTTGCTGAGGGGCATCCGGTAGCCGGAGGGGATGGTGGTTTTACTCATAGTCGGAAATGCATCCTTTCTGTGGATTGTGATTCAGAGGAACAGCCCCGCGGCGAGGGGCGTCACGTAGGCCTCCGTCAGCGCCGCCAGGATCAGCAGCGGCAGCAGAAGGAAGACCAGCAGCCGGGCCGCCAGCCCCAGGCACGCGCCCAGAGGAAGGGCGGCCGGATCGCGGCGGCAGCGGCGGGTCAGGTGCCCGCAGATGTACAGCCCCATGGAAAAGGCCAGGATCAAGGCGGGCAGCTCGAAAATCCCGTGGGGCAGCAGGCTGGCGGCATACAGCAGCATGGTGGTGTCCGTGGCGGCATAGCAGGCGGCGAGGCCGCCCAGCAGCACCGCGTTCACGCCCAGCGCCAGGGCCGGGAGACGCACAAAGGGGATCAGCCCATAGAGCATGGTGACGGCATAGGCCCGCAGATTGTTGGCCAGCAGCAGAAGCGGGGAGAGGTTCCCGGCCCCGTCCGTCAGGTCCATGCCCTGGAACAGGTGCTGGAGATAGGCGGAAAAGCCGAGCCGCAGCTCCGGCACCGCCAGACACACGCCGAAGGCCAGGAAGACCAGCAGGAAAAAGGCGATGGCGGCGCGCCGGACCTCGGCCTCATATCCGTTCCGCCAGGCCCGGAGCACCGGGGCGAACTGGGCCGCCAGAAACCGCCTCATGCCCGGAGCTTGTCCAGGCCCAGCCGCAGGCGGCGCAGGGTCTCATCCTTACCAAGGATGTGGCAGATTTCCACGGCGCCGCCGGGGGTCACCAGCTTGCCGGCCGCGGCGATCCGCACCGGCCACATGAGGGTGGCGTTCTTCACGCCCAGGTGTTCCGCCAGGGCGATCAGGGTGTCGTGGACTGCGTCCGCCGTCCAGTCGCCGATGCCCTCCAGGGCGGGGATGGCGGCCTCCAGCATGGCCTGGGAGACCTCGGGATTCGTCTTGGATTTCTTGCTGGTGAAGCACTCCACGCCGTAGTCCGGCAGCTGGTCGAAGAAATCCACCTTCTCCGGGATCTCGGTCAGCTTCTCACAGCGGGCCTGGAGCAGGGCGGCCACGGCGGACACATCAATGGCGGGGTTCTTCACGGCCTCACGGATATAGGGCTCCGCCGCTTTGGCGAAGTCCTCCGGCGCCATGGCGCGGAGATACGTGGCGTTGAAGTACGTGAGCTTGTCGATGTCAAAAATGGCGGGGGACTTGGAGATACCGGCGATATCGAAGGCCTCCACCAGCTCGCTGAGGGAGAAGATCTCCTGCTCGCTGCGCTCGCCCTTGGGGGCCCAGCCCAGCAGAGCCACATAGTTCAAAATGGCCTCCGTCAGATAACCCTGGGCCTTCAGGTCCTCGTAGGAGGGGTCCCCGTGGCGCTTGGACATCTTGTTGTGCTGGTCCCGCATAACGGGGGAGCAGTGGACGTAGGTGGGGATGTCCCAGCCGAAGGCCTCGTACAGCAGATTGTACTTGGGGGCGGAGCTGAGGTACTCGCTGCCCCGTACCACGTGGGTGATGCCCATCAGGTGGTCGTCCACCACATTGGCGAAGTTGTAGGTGGGCAGGCCGTCCCGCTTCAGCAGCACCTGGTCGTCCAGGGTCTTGTTCTCCACGGTGATGTCGCCGAAGGACACGTCGTGGAAGGTGGTGGTGCCCTCGTGGGGGATCCGCTGGCGGATCACATAGGGCTCGCCGGCCTCCACACGCTGTCGGGCCTCCTCCGGGGACAGATCCCGGCAGGGATCGTCGGCGCGGTCAAAGTCACCGGCGTCCTCCTCGGATGCGGCCTTCTCGCAGAAGCAGTAGTAGGCGGCGCCCTTTTCCACCAGCAGGTGGGCGTAGGGCTGATACAGGTCCCGGCGCTCCGACTGGATATAGGGGCCCACGGGGCCGCCTACGTCGGGGCCCTCGTCATGGGTCAGGCCGCACTCCGCCATGGTGCGGTAAATTACGTCCGTGGCGCCCTCCACCAGGCGGCCCTGGTCGGTGTCCTCGATCCGCAGGATGAACGTGCCGCCGGCGTGCCGGGCGATGAGCCAGGTGTACAGGGCCGTCCGCAGATTGCCCACGTGCATATAGCCGGTGGGAGAGGGGGCGAACCGGGTGCGGACCTTCCCCTTGGGGATGCGGGCCTCCATCTCCTGGAAAAAGCTCTGATCCAATGCCATGCAAATACCTCCATATCGGGTAAATTACAAAAAATAACAACGTACATTATCCCCTGAAACCCTTGGAATGTCAAGGGCTGATTGTGTCCGGCGGCACACGGGCGCCGGACGCGGGGGGCAGGGTGGGGGCGGTATACATCCGCTCCGGGAGATGGTCGTCCCCGGTGACCATGGTCAGAAACGTCCAGCCGTACCGCTCGTAAAAGGCGGTGTGGTCCGTCACCAGGTAGAGCCGGGGGATCCCCATGGCGCCCAGGTCCCGCCGGATGAAGTCCAGCAGGCGCCCGGCGGTCCCGCGGCCCCGCCAGGGGGGCTCCACAAACAGGGCGCAGAGATTGGGCGTCAGGTCCTTCCGGTCGTGGAAGTCGTTTGCGATGACGCCGGCCCCGGCCAGCAGGCGCCCGCCGTCCCGGACCACGTACCACTGGGGAACCGGCGCCTTCCGGCGGAGGCACTGCTCCATGCTCTCCCGGTAGGACTCCGCCGGGATTCCCCAGCGGCGGCTGAACCAGACGGCGGCCGCGTCCGCCAGGACGGGCGCGTCCCGCAGGGGGAGAATGGGCTGTTCCATACGGCTCCTTTCTGAGACTGCGAATATACAGCAAAAAATCCCGAACCGGGTGGTTCGGGATTTCGTTTGTCCATGTCAGACCGCTCTGGTGACCTTGCCGGAACGCATACACCGGGTACAAACATACACATGGCGGGGAGAGCCGTCGACAATTGCCTTCACACGCTTCACATTGGGCTTCCACATCCGATTGGAACGCCGATGAGAGTGAGAGACCTTGATGCCGAACGTAACGCCCTTATCGCAGAACTCGCACTTAGCCATCCGTTGCACCTCCTTGCTGTTGCGTACTTCCATGCCATCTGCAGGCACAACTGGTATCATAACAGAAAAGTTTTGAAAATGCAAGTAAAATTTTCAAAAAAACACAAGCTTTTTTCAACTGTACGCCAAGGGGGCGTCAGCGCACCGCCGCTTCCCCGGCAAATACCGCCGCAACGCCGAGGATCAGGCTTGCCGCCGCATAGAGCAGGGCCGCCGCCGTGCGCCCGCTTTGCAGAAGATCTCCGGTTTCCAGGGCAAAAGAGGAGAAGGTGGTGAAGCCCCCGCACACCCCTGCCTTCAGGAAGAGCACCAGCCTGGGGTCGGGGGCGGCCCGCTTCAGGGCCAGCGCCGTGACGGCGCCGATGAGAAAGGAGCCGATCAGGTTGATGGCAAGCGTCCGGACGGGAAAGCCCCAGTCCCTTCCCAGTGGAATCTGCCCAGCCAGATAACGGCACACGGACCCCAGGAATCCCCTAAGCCCCACGGCAATACAGTTCAGCATGGACGCCACGCTCCTTTTCATGTCATCTGTGGAAATACCACCGGCCGCACCTATGGTAACACAACCGGCGGCCGGAGGCAAGAGCCCGCCCCGCTCCGACAGACCGGCCGGATTCGGCCGCGGGCACAGGGCCCGACCGGGAAACCGGCAGCTGGGTATTGCGCAAGCGGTGAGATTCATATATAATAGAGTTACTTCCGCACACCGGAGCGCGGGTGCGGCGATCCATCCACCGCGCCGGGCGTGGGCCCGGCCTGGGAGAAAACCGGCGTCCCAGTCCCGGGCGCCGCAAGAAAAGGGGAGGACACGATGCAAGAACATGGCCTGAAGATCTCGGAGCTGGTCACACTCTTCAATCTGGAGGTGCTGAACAGGGGCAGCGACTATGACACGGCGCTGCTCACTATCACGGACGTGAACCGTCCCGGCCTCCAGTTTCATAGCTTCTACGACTACTTTGACCCCCGCCGCCTCCAGGTGCTGGGCAAGGCGGAGATCACCTATCTCAAGGGGTTGACGACGGAGCAGCGGCGCAAGTGCTTCGACGACCTGTTTCTTTACGACATCCCGGCCCTGGTGATCTCCCGGGGGCTGGACTGCTTCCCGGAGTGCCTGGAGAGCGCCCGGGTCCACGAGCGGACGCTGCTGCGGACCGAGGAGACCACCGTGGAGTTCACCAGCCACACCATCGAGTATCTGAACCGGGTGCTGGCGCCCTGCGTCACCCGCCACGGCGTACTGCTGGACATCTCCGGCGAGGGCGTGATGATTACCGGCGACTCCGGCATCGGCAAGAGCGAGTCCGCCATTGAGCTCATCATGCGGGGCCACCGGCTGGTGGCGGATGACGCGGTGGAGATCCGCCGCATCTCCAACCAGCTGATCGGCACCGCGCCGGAGGTGATCCGCCATTATATCGAGCTGCGGGGTATCGGCGTCATCGACGTGCGCCAGCTCTTCGGTATGAGCGCCATCATGGAGGAATCCCGGATCGACCTGGTGGTCCAGTTCGAGCAGTGGGACGAGACGAAGTTTTATGACCGGCTGGGCATTGAGGATCACCACATCGACATCATGGGCGTGGAGATCCCCTGCGTCACCATCCCGGTGCGGCCGGGCCGGAACCTGGCCAGCATCGTGGAGGTGGCGGCCATGAACAACCGCCACCGGCGTTACGGCTTCAACGCCGCCCAGGAGCTGGCCCAGCGGGTGGACCTGCGGGCGGAGCAGGGCAGCCGGAAACAGAAATGAGCGGATTCTTCATCGGTATCGACGTGGGCGGCACCAACCTGAAGGCGGGCCTGACGGACGAGACGGGCCGCCTTCTGGCGGCGGCGCGCCGCCCCCTGGACTTCCGGGGGGCGGAGACCTTTGCGGCGGACCTGGCGGATCTGGCGGCGGAGGTGCTCTCCACCGCCGGAGCGGCGCCCGGGGACGCGGAGGGCGTGGGCATCGGCCTGCCGGGGGCCGTCTCCGGCGGAGAGGTGCTGTACACCACCAACATCCCCCTGGAGCGGACGGATCTGGCGGCCTTGTTCCGCCGGCGGCTGGACCTGCCGGTGCTGCTGGGCAACGACGCGGACTGTGCTGCCGTAGGGGAGTATTTCCAGGGCGCGGGCCGGGGTCTGCGGGACTTCGTGGTGCTGACCCTGGGCACCGGCCTGGGGGCCGGAATCATTCTGGACGGCCGCCTGCGGGGCGGCGAATCCTCCAGCGAGGCGGGGCACATGGTGCTCCATGCCGGAGGAGAGCCCTGCCCCTGCGGACGCAGGGGCTGCTGGGAGCAGTACGCCTCCGCCACGGCGCTGATTCGCCGGACGGAAGCGGCCATGGCCGCCCATCCGGAGAGCGCCCTCTGCCGTCTGGCAGAAGAGGCCGGCGGCGTGGACGGCCGGACGCCCTTTCTGGCGGCAGAGGCGGGGGACGAGACGGCCCTTGCCGTCTGCCGCGCCTATGTGGAGGAGCTGGCGGAGGGCACGGCCAGTCTCATCAACATCCTCCGGCCGGAGGCGGTGGCCTTCGGCGGAGGTGTGGCCGGGGCGCCGGAGCATCTGCTGCTGGAGCCCCTGCGCCGCCGGGTCGGGGCGCTGTGCTTCTCCCGCCACGGCGGGCGGGCCACCCGCATCCTCCGGGCGGAGCTGGGCAACGACGCCGGCGTCATCGGTGCGGCCCTGCTGGGCCGGGTAATCTGAAGTATGAGGAGGTCCAGAAATGGACTGGTGGATCACATTTGACCAGCAGGCGGCGGATTATCTGCCGGACCTGCGGATCGAGAAGGAGGAGCCCATGGACCGGCACACCTCCTTCCGCATCGGGGGGCCGGCCCGGCGCATGGCTTTTCCGGAGCGGGGAGAGCAGCTGGTGCTGCTGCTGGACATGGCCGCCCGCTGCGGCGCCCGTCCCCTGGTGATGGGCAACGGAACCAACCTGCTGGCCCCGGACGAGGGGCTGGACCGGCTGGTGATCGACACCTCCGCCGGCCTGAGCCGAGTGGAGGCCGGCGGGACACCGGGGACCATTCTGGCGGAGGCGGGGGCCTCCCTGGCCCGGGTGGCGGATTTCGCCTGCCGGCAGGGGCTGGCGGGCCTGGAATTCGCCCACGGCATCCCGGGCACGGTGGGCGGCGCGGTGTGCATGAATGCCGGCGCCTACGGCGGGGAGATGGCCCAGGTGGTGCGGGAGGCAACCCTGCTGCTGCCGGAGGAGGGCATCCGGACCCTCACCGGGGCGGAGATGGCCTTCGGCTACCGCCGCAGCTTTCTGACGGATCACCCGGATGCGGTGGTGCTGCGGGCGGAGTTCTGCCTGACGCCCGGCGACCCGGCGGCAATCCGGGGCCGGATGAAGGAGCTGCTGGAAAAGCGCAGGGCCAGCCAGCCGCTGGAGTTCCCCAGCGCGGGCAGCACCTTCAAGCGGCCGGAGGGCTATTACGCCGGGACGCTGATCGACCAATGCGGCCTGAAGGGGCTGACGGTGGGCGGCGCCCAGGTCAGCGAGAAGCATGCGGGCTTTGTCATCAACCGGGGCGGCGCCACCTGCGCCGACGTGAAGGAGCTGATCCGCCAGATCCAGGAGCGGGTCTTTGCGCAGGCCGGCGTCCGGCTGGAGCCGGAGGTCCGGATCATCGACTGAGAAAGGGGCGGTGCGGACATGGAAATCCTCATCATCTCCGGCCTCTCCGGGGCCGGGAAGAGCAAGGCGGCCTCCTTTTTGGAGGACATGGGCTTTTATATCGTGGACAATATGCCCGCCGCCATGATCCTGAAATTTGCGGAGTTCTGCGCCGGGGGCAACGGCCGCTACGACCGGGTGGCCCTGGTGTACGACGTGCGGACGGCCAGCTCCTTCACGGAGCTGTTCGACGTGCTGGATAAGCTGAAGGACATGGAGGCCCAGTGCCGGATGCTGTTTCTGGAGGCCGCGCCGGAGGTCATCATCAAGCGGTACAAGGAGACCCGCCGCCGCCATCCCCTGGCGGCAGACACCGACTCCCTGGAGGAGGCGGTGAAGAAGGAGAGGGCCATGATGGCCCCCGTCAAGGAGCGGGCGGACTTTGTTATCGACACCTCCCGCACCTCCACCGCCCAACTGCGGGGAGAGCTGCTGCGCCTCTTCGGCCAGGAGGGGGAGAAGGGGGGGATGACGGTGAGCGTCACCTCCTTCGGCTTCAAGTACGGCCTGCCTCTGGAGGCGGATCTGGTGTTTGACGTGCGGTTCATGCCGAATCCCTTCTATATGGAGGACCTGCGTCCCCGGACGGGGCTGGACCAGGCGGTGGCGGACTATGTGTTCCACTTCCCACAGACCCAGGACTACATGCGCCGTTTGGAGGACCTGCTGGCCTTCTCCCTGCCCCTGTACGCGGAGGAGGGAAAGACCTCTCTCACCATCGCCGTGGGCTGCACGGGGGGGCACCACCGCTCCGTGGCGGTGACCCATGCCCTGGCGGGCTTCATCCACGGCCTGGGCTATCAGGTGCTGGAGAACCACCGGGACATGACCCGGGGAGGCTGAGCCGTGAGGGAGCAGGAATACCGCGTCCCCCGGGCCCATGGCCCCAAGGTGGCCGTCATCGGCGGCGGCCACGGCCTGTCCAACATGCTGCGGGGACTGAAGCAATATACGGAGAATATCTCCGCCATCGTCACGGTGGCGGATGATGGCGGCGGCTCCGGCATGCTGCGCCAGGACCTGGGGATGCCTCCGCCGGGGGACATCCGCAGCTGTATGGAGGCCCTGGCAAACACGGAGCCGGTGATGCGGGAGCTGCTCCACTACCGCTTCACCGAGGGGAGCCTGGCGGGGCAGAGCTTCGGCAACCTGTTTCTGGCGGCGCTGAACGGCATCTCCCCGTCCTTTGACGCGGCGGTGCGCCGCATGAGCCAGGTCCTGGCCATCACCGGACGGGTGCTGCCGGTGACCACAGCGGACGTCCAGCTGGAGGCGGAATTTGAGAACGGCGCCACGGTGGTGGGGGAGTCCAAGATCTTTTACTGCAAAAAGCAGGAGGACTGCCGCATCCGCCAGGTGCGTCTGATCCCCTCCCGGCCCAAGGCCCTGCCGGAGGCGGTCTCCGCCATCGCCGACGCGGATATGATCGTCCTGGGGCCCGGCAGCCTGTACACCAGCATCATCCCCAATCTGCTGGTGGATGGCATCGTGAAGGCGATCCGGGAGTCCGACGCCCTGAAGGTCTATGTCTGCAACGTCATGACCCAGGAGGGTGAGACGGAGGGCTACACCGTATCCGACCACATCGCCGCCATCTTCGCCCATTCGGCGCAGGGCCTGTTCCGCCTGTGCCTCACCAACTCCTCGCCCATCCCCAAGGCGGTGGCCGCCCGGTACGCGGAGGAGGGGGCCGAGCGCATCCGCTGCGACAAGTCCGCCTGCGCGGCCCTGGGCGTGGAGGTCGTGGAGCGGCCGGTGGCCACGGTGGAGAGCGGCTTTGTCCGCCACAGCTCCGCGGCCCTGGCCCGGGAGCTGATCCTGCTCCATGCGGAGCGGAGCGTCCGGATCGCCGGTGCCCGATTCCGCCCCCGGGAGGACGCCTACCAGATGGAGGAGCGGAAATGAGCCCCACAATTACCCAGAGTTGGAGGAGACCCACCCATGTCCTTTTCCTTTGAAGCCAAAAACGAGCTGTGCCGCCTGCCGGTGCAGAAGCTGTGCTGCGCCCGGGCGGAGGCCTACGGCATCCTGCTGTACTGCAACACCTTCAGCGCAAGCGAGGTGCGGATCATCACCGGGAACCCCGCTCTGGCTGCCCGGCTTCCCAAGCTGTTTCACCGGGCCTTCGGCCTGCGGTTCGACCGGTTGCCGGAGGAGGGGGAGAGCGGCAAGCTGGTGTTCCAGATCACAGACGGCGGCAAGCTCCGCCGGATCGTGGACCTGCTGGGCTTCAGCCCGGAGCAGAACCTGGCCCTGCACATCAACTTCGGATTGCTGGAGGAGGAGTGCTGCCGGGCGTCCTTCCTGCGGGGGGTGTTCTTCGCCGGGGGCAGCGTCACGGACCCGGCCAAGCGGTACCACCTGGAGCTGGCGACCTCCCACCTGCAGGTGAGCCGGGAGCTGGAGGTGCTGCTGCGGGAGTGCGGCTATCCCCCCAAGAGCGTGGCTCGCAACGGCAGCTTCATCACCTACTTCAAGCAGAGCGACCAGATCGAGGACTTCCTGACGCTGATCGGTGCGCCCGTGGCCGCCATGAGCGTCATGTCCGCCAAGCTGGAAAAGGACCTGCGCAACAGCGTTAACCGCCGCCTCAACTGCGACAGCGCCAATCTGGACAAGGCGGTGGAGGCGGCCCAGGAACAGCTGGAATCGATCCGGAAGCTCCAGCGGGCGGGCCTCCTGGACCAGCTGCCGGACAAGCTCCAGCTGACGGCGGCCCTGCGGCTGGAGAATCCGGAGCTGACCCTCAGTGAGCTGGCGGAGGAGTTTGACCCGCCGGTGACCAAGTCCTGCCTGAACCACCGGCTGCGGAAGATCACCCAGCTGGCAAAAGGGCTGTAAAGTAAATGCGCTTTACAATTTATCAAAGAAAAGTTGGAGGAATATACAATGGATCGCTGTGCGGCAGCCTATGCATATCACAAACAGGGGTATAACTGTGCCCAGTCTGTGGCCGGGGCCTTTGCGGACCTGACGGGCACGGCGCCGGAGCAGCTGATGGCCGCCATGGGCGGCTTCGGCGGCGGCGTGGGCGGCAGCCATGAGGAGCTGTGCGGCGCCGTCAGCGGCGGCGTGCTGGTGCTGAGTCTGCTGCACCCCCATACGGACGGAGAGGACAGGGCCGGAAAGGTGCGCCTCTACGCCCAGGCCAAGGAGTTCCGCCGCCGGTTCCAGGAGGTGTTCGGCCTGACCCGGTGCGGAGACCTGCTGCGGGCCCGGCCCGGCGTCACAGAGAGGAACCCGGCCTCCCAGCGGCTGGGAGTCACCGCCCACTGCGACAACATGATCGTCACGGCTGTGGAGATCCTGGAGCAGATGCTGCAGGAGGAGCCCGCATGACCTGGGCAGAGCTGTATTCAGAGGCTGCGCGGCCCACGCTGGAGGAAATCGACGCCTATGCGCATACGCCCCTTTGGCCGCAGCTGCGCGCGTATCTGGCGGCGGCCTATGGGGCGGGACCGCGGCTGGAGTACAGCCGGTGCGGTCTGGAGCCGGGATGGAATGTGAAGTTCCGCAGGGGCAGCAAGTCTCTCTGCACGGTCTACCTGCGGCCTGGGTTTGTGACGGCCATGGTTTCTGTCGCGCCCAAGGATGAGGAGGCCGCCCAGATGGTCCTGCTCACCTGCACGGCAGAGACACAGGCGGTCTACCATCGGTCCGCTGCATCCAAAATGGGCCGCTGGCTCATGCTGGACATCACGTCACCGGAGATGCTGGAGGATGTGAAAGCTCTGCTGGCCGTGCGGGTCAAGCCCGCAGAGTGAGCACCCCGCCCTTTGCAAGGACGGCGCGTGCGATTTTGGAAAGGAACATGCTATGTCTTTTGTCCATCTCCACGTTCATACGGAATTCAGCTTATTGGACGGCGCCTGCCGCATCCGGGACCTGCCCGGCATCGTGAAGGCCATGGGCCAGACCGCCTGCGCTGTCACGGACCACGGCGTCATGTACGGTGCCGTGGACTTTTACCGCGCCTGCAAGGCGGAGGGGGTCAAGCCTATCATCGGCTGCGAGGTGTACGTCACCCCCCAGGGCCGGACCCGGTTCGACAAGGTCCACGAGCTGGACGCGGAGAGCCGCCATCTGGTGCTGCTCTGCGAGAACGAGGAGGGCTACCGGAACCTGTCCTACCTGGTGTCCATGGGGTGGACAGAGGGCTTCTATATCAAGCCCCGGATCGACCTGGAGCTGCTGCGGCAGTACAGCGGGGGACTGATCGCCCTGTCGGCCTGCCTCGCCGGGGAGATCCCCCGGCGGCTGCGGAACGGGGAGTACGAGAACGCCAAGGCCTATGCCCTGGAGCTCTCCCACATCTTCGGCCCGGACCGTTTCTATCTGGAGCTCCAGGACCACGGCATCCGGGACCAGGCCATCGTGAACCAGGGCATCCTCCGCATCCACCGGGAGACGGGGCTGCCTATGGTGTGCACCAACGACGCGCACTACCTCCGGAAGGAGGACGCGGAGGCCCACGATGTACTGCTGTGCATCCAGACCGGCAAGACCATCGACGACGAGAACCGGATGCGCTATGAGCCCCGGAACTTCTACCTCCGCAGCGAGGCGGAGATGGCGGCCCTGTTCGCGGGCTACGAGGGCGCGCTGGAGAACACGTCGAAGATCGCCGACATGTGCAATCTGGACTTTTCCTTCGGCAAGTACCACCTGCCGGAATTCCGGCTGCCGGAGGGGTACGACAGCTTCTCCTATCTGAAAAAGCTCTGCGACGAGGGCTATCGGGAGCGGTATGGAACGGACGACCAGTACCGGGACCAGCTCCGGTACGAGCAGGACATGATCGAGAAGATGGGCTTCACCGACTACTTCCTGATCGTCTCCGACTTCGTCCGCTATGCCAGAAGCGCAGGCATCCCCGTGGGTCCCGGCCGGGGCAGCGCCGCGGGCAGCATGGTCAGCTACTGCCTCCACATCACGGACATCGACCCCATGAAGTACAACCTGTACTTCGAGCGGTTCCTGAACCCGGAGCGGGTCAGCATGCCGGATATCGACATGGACTTCGGCGACACCCGCCGGGGCGAGGTGGTGGACTACGTCCGCCGGAAGTACGGGGATGACCACGTGGCCCAGATCGTCACCTTCGGCACCATGGCCGCCCGGGGCGTGATCCGGGACGTGGGCCGGGTGATGAACATGCCCTATGCCGACGTGGACGTGATCGCCAAGCAGGTGCCCGCCGGGCCCGGCGCCCTCCACATCACCCTGGACGACGCCCTGCGCCTGTCCAAGCCCCTGCGGGAGCAGTACGAGACCGATGAGCAGGTGAAAAAGCTCATCGACACCGCCAAGGCCCTGGAGGGGATGCCCCGCCACGCCTCCACCCACGCCGCCGGCGTGGTCATCACCAAGCGGCCGGTGTACGAGTACGTGCCCCTGGCGAAGAACGACGACGCCGTGGTGTGCCAGTACGTCATGACCACCCTGGAGGAGTTGGGCCTCCTGAAGATGGACTTCCTGGGGCTGCGGAACCTGACGGTGCTGGATGACGCGGTGAAGATGGTCCAGGAGCGCCTGCCGGACTTCAAGCTCTCGGACATCCCGGAGGACGACCCGGAGACCTTTGAGATGATCTCTGCCGGCAAGACCTCCGGCGTGTTCCAGATGGAGTCCGCGGGCATGACCGGCGTGTGCGTGGGCCTGCGGCCCCAGAACATCGAGGACATCACCGCCATCATCGCGCTCTACCGCCCCGGCCCCATGGACTCCATCCCCCGGTTCATCGCCTGCAAGCATGACTCCAGCAAGATCAAGTACCTCCACCCGTCCCTGGAGCCGATCCTCTCCGTCACCTACGGGTGCATCGTCTACCAGGAGCAGGTGATCCAGATCTTCCAGCAGCTGGCGGGATACTCTCTGGGGCAGGCGGACATGGTGCGCCGGGCCATCTCCAAGAAAAAGGCCGCCCAGATCGAGAAGGAGCGGGAGGCATTCCTCCACGGCGATCCGGAGCGGAACATTGCGGGCTGCGTGGCAAACGGCATCCCGGAGGAGACGGCCCAGGCCATCTATCAGGATATCTACGACTTTGCCAACTACGCGTTCAACAAGGCCCACGCCGTCTCCTACGCGGTGGTGGCCTATCAGACCGCCTGGTTCAAGTGCCACTACACCCGGGAGTACATGGCGGCGCTGCTGACCAGCGTGCTGGACAACTCCGATAAGGTGGCGGGCTACATCAGCGAGTGCCGGGACTGCGGCATCGCCCTGCTGCCGCCGGACATCAACCGCTCCGCCGACCGGTTCACCGTGGAGGAGGGGGGCATCCGCTTCGGGCTGGTGGCCATCAAGAACATCGGCCGGGGCTTTATCCAGGCGGTGATGCGGGAGCGGGAGCAGGCGCCCTTCACGTCCCTCTACGACTTCTGCGACCGAATGGCGGGCAGCGACATCAACAAGCGGGCGGTGGAGAACCTGATCCGCTCCGGCGCCTTCGATGCCCTGGGGGCCAGGCGGTCCCAGCTGATCCAGGTGTACGAGTCCGTCATGGACGCGGTGGCGGACAGCCGCCGCCAGAACTTGGAGGGGCAGATGGATTTCTTCTCCCTGGCGGACGGCGGCAGCGGCGGGAGAAAGAATGTGAAGGAAATCCCCTTGCCGGACATCGACGAGTACACCCCCGAGGAACGGATGCTGATGGAGAAGGAGACCACGGGCCTCTATCTCTCCGGCCACCCCATGGACCAGTACCGGGAGGCGGTGCGGCGGCTGGGGGCGCCCACTATCGGCTCCATTCTGGGAGACTTCGCCCAAGAGGGCGGCCCCACACGGTTCGCCGACGACCAGCGGATCACCATCTGCGGCATCGTCACCTCCAGCAAGACGAAGACCACCCGCAACAACTCCCTGATGGCCTATGTGACGGTGGAGGACGACACCGCCTCCATCGAGCTGCTGTGCTTCGCCCGGGTGCTGGAGTCCTGCGGGCCGTACCTGAAGGAGAACCAGGCAGTGGTGGTGAAGGGGCGGCTCTCCGTCCGGGACGAGAAAGCGCCCCAGATCCTCTGCGACAGCGCGTATCCGCTCTCTGCCGCAGGCGCTCCGGCGGCGGAAGGGCAGGCCGCGAAAGCGCCGGATCAGGTGCTGTACCTGAAGTTCCCTAGCCTGGACCACCCCAGCGTGCGCCACATGAAGCTGGTGTTCCAGATGTTTCCCGGCAGCGCCGCCGTGAAGATGGTGATGGCGGACACCCGCAAGGTCTACGGCACCCATGCAAGCCTCCACGAGGCCCTGCTGCAGGAGGCCCGAGAGACGTTGGGGGAGGCCAATGTGGTGGTGAAATAGAGCAGAACGCCCGTGTCCTTTCGGACACGGGCGTTTTTTATTCACAAGCGCCGTTTCAGCTTCAAGACCAGCTCCACAACCCCGGCGCCCAGGGTCAGGCAGGCGGCCTGGATGGTCCAGAGCATTGGCCCTTCACTGCCGGGGATGGGGATTGTGCTGGCCCAGAGGAAAAGGATCAGGGCCAAAGCTGCCGCCCCCGCTGTCAGCAGCCAGCCGCGCCGCCAGCGGCGCAGCAGCCAGCGGAACAGCAGACCGGCCAGAAGGGGGAAGACCGCGACGAGCATCCAGTTCCATACGATCTGAAGCAAGAGAATCCCTCCTTATCTCCCAAAACGGGCCGACAGGCCGTGGAGCGGGGACCCGGCGGCCAGGAGAAGGAGCCCCCTCGCCGCCCCTCCTTACGGGGCCTCGTCCTCCGGCTCGGAGGACATCAGGGTCCGCATGATCTCGCCATACAGCCGCTCCGGGGATTTCTGGAACCGCTCCGTCAGCATGGCGGCCATGTCCTCCCGGGGGATGGCCAGCCGCAGGTCCATCACGCTGCCCATGTCGTCCGACAGCTCCAGCCGCACCGTGTAGGTGCCGTTGGGCCGCTTCTCCGTGGAGGCCTTCACCTGGCTCTTGCGCCGCAGGTGGCGGTTGCAGGCCGCCAGGTTCTTGTCGCACCGCAGCCGCACGGAGTAGGGGAGGCTGGACTCGCAGATCCGGCTGTTCCGCAGGCCCTTGTCGGTGATGGCGTACAGCCCGTCCGCAGACAGCGTCAGATGCTCAGTCCGCACCAGATCGGAGAGGCACTCGGCAAAGTCGAAATAGTCCACGCCCTCGTCGCACATGGCCAGATCCCACACGGTATCAAAGGGAATCGGCTCGATCACCCGGGCGGTGATATACAGAATCAGAAACTTGATCTCCAGCTTGTCATGGATAAAGCCGGGCATCCGCGTCACCTCCTTGGAATGGGATTGGATACAATTGTATTATACCGCAGGACCGCCGGGTTTGTATAGTCCGAATTTCCCCGCCGCCGCACCAATGGGAGCCGGGCGCATACACTGGATTGAAAGAGCTTCTCTTTCATCCAGCTACTTATTAGGAGGTATTGCAATGCCCGAGAAAGTTATGCCCGGTCCCGTGGAGGACTCCTGCGGCATCCGGGAGGCGGTTTGCATCCATACCAGGAAGATTTTTGATTCCTGCCGCGATAAGGACTGCATCGAGGACCTGCGGTTTTACCCCAAGCTGCAGTGTGTGGACATCATCAACCGCGCCCTGTCCGTGAAGGGCGGCAGCGCCAAGCTGCTGTACGTCTATGTGGATGTGGAGCCCGTCAGCTTCAACCGGGGCTTCTACACCGTGGATATGCGCTTCTTCTACCATGTGACGCTCCAGGCCTATCTCAGCTGCCCGGTGCCGGTGACGGTGGAGGGCCTGTGCGTCTTTGACAAGCGGGCCATCCTGTTCGGCAGCGAGGGGAACGCCAAGATCTTCTCCTCCGAGATGCGGGCCGGAGAGCCGGATCCCCAGATGATGCAGCGGTCCAACACGCCCATCGCCGTGGTGGAGGCCGTGGACCCCATCGTGCTGGACGCCCGCATCATGGACTGCTGCTGCAAGCGGGACTGCGACTGCGACCTGTGTGAAATCCCCACCTTCGTGGGCGACTGCTTCGGCGGGGAGCTGTCCAGCGGGGACGACAGCCGACGGATCTATGTGACCCTGGGCCAGTTCTCCATCGTCCGGCTGGAGCGGGACACCCAGCTGCTGGTGCCCGTGTACGACTACTGTATGCCCGACAAGGAGCTGTCTCTTATACACATCTGACGCT
>OJPT01000554.1_pt1 | contig 17283 bp, 10 predicted proteins | sample 1598641 | NCBI WGS metagenome assembly OJPT01 (sample SAMN03922495, study PRJEB24848) | human gut metagenome | isolation source: stool sample | host: Homo sapiens | place: Germany | collected 2011-11 | reverse complement strand
AAAATATTTATTATTTGACTACTTTTGACCCCGAAATCACTCATTTGCATACGTTATGCGTAAAATCACCAACGAAGAGCTGAACCGGCCCTCGGCCGGGGAGTTCGCCGCGATGGAGAAAATGCCCGTCGCGGTGGTGCTCGACAACGTCCGTTCGTTGCAGAACGTAGGGGCTTTCTTCCGCACGGGGGATGCTTTCGCCGTGGAACGCATCGCCCTCTGCGGCATCACCGCGACGCCGCCCAACCGCGACATCCACAAGACGGCGCTCGGTGCCGAACTGACCGTGCCGTGGACTTATCACAAGACGACGGAGGAGTGCATCGCCCGCCTGCGCGCCGAAGGCTACCGGGTCTATGCCGTCGAGCAGGTCGAAGGCGCCGTGATGCTCGGCGACTTCCGGGCGGAGCCGGGCGTGAAATATGCGCTCGTGTTCGGCAACGAGGTGATGGGCGTGGGGCAGCAGGCCGTGGACATGTGCCACGGCGCGATCGAGATCCCTCAGGCCGGGACGAAGCATTCGATCAACGTTTCGGTCTCGGGCGGTGTCGTTTTATGGGATTTTTTTTGCCAAATCCGGCCAAAGCGTTAACTTTGCCGCGCTGAACCGCGGTTTAGCTGCGCCCCGGCAAAGCAGATGAATTTGGCTTTGCACCCGGCTTGCGCTATCACCCCGGTTTGCAGGTGTTGATAAGTCTCCCTTTTCAAAGGAGGTTTGGAGGGATTGTCGATATGGAATCGGCGTTTTTGCGCCGTAATACGAATCCGATGGATTCCATACCGGAACCTTGCGAACGAATGAAATGTTGAATAATCCATCGGGTTCGTAGTAAACTATGTCTGTAGAAAGTACTGTCAGGGCAGTGACCACCTACCGTCTGACGGAGATGAAGCAGCGCGGCGAGAAGATCGCCATGCTGACCTCGTACGATTATTCGATGGCCAGGATCGTCGACGCCGCGGGTATCGATGTGATCCTCGTGGGCGACTCGGCGGCCAACGTGATGGCCGGTTACGAAACCACGCTTCCCATTACCCTCGATATGATGATTTACCATGCGCGTTCGGTCGTGCGTGCCGTTAGCCGTGCACTGGTCGTCGTCGACCTGCCGTTCGGAACCTACCAGGGCAATTCGAAGGTGGCGCTCGACTCGGCCATCCGCATCATGAAGGAGACCGAGGCCGATGCCGTGAAGATCGAGGGCGGCGAAGAGATCCTCGAATCGGTTAACCGCATCCTTTCGGCCGGAATACCCGTCATGGGGCACCTGGGGCTGACGCCGCAGTCGATCCATAAGTTCGGGACGTACAGCGTGCGTGCCAAGGAGGAGGCCGAGGCAGCGAAACTCGTCCGCGACGCCCACCTGCTGAGCGATGCGGGGTGCTTCGGCATCGTGCTCGAAAAGATTCCTGCGGCGCTGGCCGCCCGCGTCACCTCCGAAATCTCCGCGCCGACCATCGGCATCGGCGCCGGCGGAGGTTGCGACGGGCAGGTGTTGGTGATCCACGACATGCTGGGCATCAACAAGGGTTTCTCGCCGCGCTTCCTGCGCCGCTATGCCGACCTGTATACCGTCATGTCGGACGCCGTGTCGCAGTATATCACGGACGTCAAATCGTGCGATTTTCCCAACGGGCAGGAGCAGTATTGACCCCGCCGGGTGTGCAGGCCGCCGTGACGGAATAATTTCGATCCCCGACCCTGAGGCCGGGGATTTTTCCTGTCCGGGAAGTCGGCGGCGGGAGGATGCCCCCGATTGCTGTCCAGGGATTCCGGGCGCGGAGCGTCCCCTCCGGCTTGTACGGGACTGCGCTGGCGGCTTCCCGGGACGGGGTGTCGGAGGGGTTTCCTGTCCGGGGCGCTGGCGTGTGTATTTACCCGTCGCGGGGCTTGCCGGGCGTTGTCCCGGGGGCTCCGGATTTCGCCCGCACCCGGCGGCTTTGATAAATTGTTGATAAAAAAAATCGTCGCGTTGCCCCGGATATTAGGCCGTTTCGAAAATTATCACTACATTTGCGAGCAACAAAAATCCACGTTCATTATGTCTTTTATCAATGAAAGGGTTCAGCCCGAAGGACTTACGTTCGACGATGTGCTGCTTATACCCGCCTATTCGGAAGTGTTGCCGCGAGAGGTCAGTGTCCAGACCCGTTTCTCGCGAAATATCAAACTCAACATCCCCATTGTGTCCGCTGCCATGGACACCGTTACCGAAGCGCCGATGGCTATTGCGCTGGCTCGTGAAGGCGGGATCGGCGTGATCCACAAGAACATGTCCATCGCCGAGCAGGCCGCCCACGTGCGCCGGGTGAAGCGGGCCGAGAACGGCATGATTTACGACCCGGTGACCATCTCGAAAGACCATACGGTCGGCGATGCGCTCAACCTGATGAAAGAGAACAAGATCGGGGGTATCCCGGTCGTGGACGCGGATCGGAAGCTGATCGGTATCGTCACCAACCGCGACCTGCGGTTCCAGCGCGACATGTCGCGCCGTATCGAGGAGGTGATGACCCCCGGCGACCGCCTCATCACCACGCATAGCTCCGAATTGTCCAACGCTTCGGAGGTGTTGCTCAACTGCAAGATCGAAAAGCTCCCCGTGGTCGACGACGAAGGCCATCTGGTGGGGCTTATTACTTATAAGGATATCACGAAGGTGCAGGATCATCCCAACGCCTGCAAGGATGCCAAAGGCCGTCTGCGCGTCGCTGCCGGCGTGGGCATCACGCCCGATGCGCTGGATCGCGTGAAGGCGCTCGTCGAGGAGGATGTGGATGCCGTGGTGCTCGACTCCGCGCATGGGCATTCGATGAATATCGTCAATAAGCTCAAGGAGATCAAGGCTGCCTATCCGTCGCTCGACGTGGTGGTCGGAAATATCGCCACGGCAGGGGCCGCACGGTTCCTGATCGAGAACGGCGCCGACGGCATCAAGGTCGGCATCGGCCCCGGCTCGATCTGCACCACCCGCGTGATCGCGGGCGTGGGCGTTCCCCAGTTGTCGGCCATCTATGCCGCGGCGTCGGCCGCCAAAGATACGGGCGTTCCGGTTATCGCCGACGGCGGCCTGCGTTATTCGGGCGACATCGTCAAGGCGCTGGCTGCGGGCGGCGACTGCGTGATGATCGGCTCGATGTTCGCCGGCACGGAGGAGTCTCCCGGCGAGACGATCATCTACAACGGCCGTAAGTTCAAGACCTACCGCGGCATGGGCTCGATCGACGCCATGAAGGCGGGTTCCGCCGACCGCTATTTCCAGAAGGGCTGCGAAGGCAATATCAACAAGCTCGTTCCCGAAGGGATCGTGGCGCGCGTACCCTTCAAGGGCACGTTGAGCGAGGCTGTCTTCCAGCTTATCGGCGGCATCCGTTCGGGCATGGGTTATTGCGGTGCCAGGGACATCGCGGCTTTGCAGCGTGCGCAGTTCATCCGCATCACCTCGAACGGCGTTACGGAGAACCACCCGCACGACGTGACCATCACGAGTGAAACGCCCAATTATTCCCGCGGTGAATAGTTCCGATCCCGGGATTGCGGCCTGCGGGCTTTTTTGCGGTTCATGCCGGAAATTCCGGAAAGGGAGTTGTCCGGGGTGCCGCGATAACGAAAAGGCCGTGTGGTGCAAGGTTCGTTTCTGCTGCCGGGAGAACGGCTGGCAGAGTTGCGCCGAATGCACGCTGGTGCCGCTGGATGCCTGCGGAAAGTTCAATAATTTCATCGCCGGGGTTTTTCAGGTCGTTTTTCGCTCAGACCGCCGAGGTTGCATAGAACGCATCCGCGAAGTCGGGAACGAGGCTTTCGCCGCGGAGATGCGCCTTTCGGGAAGTTACAACCGTCCGGTAAAAAGAAAATAATAAGGATTCGAGGTCTTCCTTGGCAACGAGAAGGCCCGGAGGAATTTTAGGCCTGAAACCGGCGTCGAAGACGCCGTAGAGTGAGTCCGGCGAGTTTCATGGCTTGTAAACCTTCCGAAATTGATGAACCCAGATTCGTCGGACTTACGTTATATTATGGAAAAAATCCTGATTCTCGACTTCGGGTCGCAGTATACGCAGCTCATCGCACGGCGCGTACGCGAACTGAATGTCTATTGCGAGATCCACCCCTTCAACAAGATTCCGGTGCCGGATGCTTCGGTGCGGGGCGTGATCCTCTCGGGCAGTCCCTTCTCCGTGAGGGACGAGCATGCCCCTGCCCCCGACCTTTCGGCCATCAAGGGCAAACTGCCCCTGCTGGGGGTCTGCTACGGCGCACAGTTCCTCGCATCGGCCTTCGGCGGCGAGGTGCAGCCGGCGCCCAGCCGCGAGTACGGCCGTGCGATGCTTACGGTTGGCGATGCCGGTGACCCGCTGATGCGCGGCCTGCCTGCGACCACGCAGGTGTGGATGTCGCACGGCGATACGATCACGTCCGTGCCGGCCGACTACAAGGTCGTGGCCAGCACCGAGGAGGTGCGCGTGGCTGCGTTCCGCATCGAGGGCGAGCAGACCTGGGGCATCCAGTTCCACCCCGAGGTTTACCATTCGACCGACGGCACGCACCTGCTGAAGAATTTCGTCGTGGGTATCTGCGGCTGCAGGCAGGAGTGGACCTCGGAGAGTTTCGTAGAGCCCACCGTGCGCGAGTTGCAGGAGAAACTGGGCGACGACAAGGTCGTGCTCGGGCTTTCGGGCGGCGTCGACTCGTCGGTGGCCGCCGTGCTGCTGCACAGGGCCATCGGCAAGAACCTCTACTGCATCTTCGTGGATTCGGGCCTGCTGCGCAAGCACGAATTCGAGGACGTGCTCGAGTCGTATAAGAACATGGGCTTGAACGTCAAGGGTGTGAAGGCCGGCGACAAGTTCCTGGGTGACCTGGCCGGCGTGAGCGATCCCGAGACCAAGCGCAAGATCATCGGCCGCGATTTCGTCGAGGTATTCAACGACGAGGCGATCCGGATCGAGGACGTGCGCTGGCTGGCGCAGGGGACGATCTATCCCGACGTGATCGAGTCGGTGTCGGTCAACGGCCCCTCGGCGACGATCAAGTCGCACCACAACGTCGGCGGGCTGCCCGAGAAGATGCACCTCGGGATCGTCGAACCGCTGCGCCTGCTCTTCAAGGACGAGGTGCGCCGCGTCGGCCGTTCGCTCGGGATCTCCGAGCAGCTGATCGGGCGCCATCCCTTCCCGGGGCCCGGCCTTGCGATCCGCATCCTGGGCGACATCACGCCCGAAAAGGTCGGAATCCTGCAGGACGTGGACAAAATCTACATCGACGCCCTGCGCGATGCCGGGCTTTACGACAAGGTGTGGCAGGCGGGGGCTATTCTGCTCCCCGTGAAGAGCGTCGGCGTGATGGGCGACGAGCGAACCTACGAGAGCTGCGTCGCACTGCGTGCCGTGACCTCGACCGACGGCATGACCGCCGACTGGGTGCACCTGCCCTACGAGTTCCTTGCCAATGTGTCGAACGACATCATCAATAAAGTCAAAGGGGTCAACCGCGTCGTCTACGACATCTCCTCGAAACCGCCCGCAACGATCGAGTGGGAATAGGGCGTGATCCCTGCGCGGCCGCTGTGTGGGATCGGCCGCTGTCGTATTGCAATCGTTGCCGAACCCGTTATTCGGCACGGCCAGCCCGGACGTTTACAGTCCGGGCTGGCTGCTTTTGCGGCCGGATGGTGTTGCCGACGGGCTTTGCCGGCTGATGCAACATGCGTGCAATGCCATATTCCCGGGATTGTTATGGGATTGTCGCAACTATGAAATAACCGCTGGGTAATTTTGCAGCGTCAGAAACGATGTCGATTTATGACCCCTGCCGATGCAATCCGCCAACCAGCCTTGAAACTTCGCCCGTCCCGGGTTTCCGGGGCGGAATTTTTTTTTGCCTGGCCGAAGGTGCGCCAGGGGGGCGGTTCCGGACGGAAGCCTCCGCCGATGCCTTGATTTGGGTGCTTGCGAGGCTGTATGCCGCACGGGTTGTCCTTTCCGAGGCAGCATGGAACGTTTTTTTGCTATGTAACGGAACCTTAACAGTAAATATATGCCGAAATCCTTTTGTATTTTTGAAATAAAAGTTATCTTTGTAATAGTTTCCCCTTTAAAAAACGGAAGAATCGTAAGTTATTTTTGCAAACGGATATTAGTTTATAATCACCTAATTAAAACTATTTTTATGAGTAAACATCTTTTTAGGTTGGTCTTCGGTGCATTTTTCCTTGTGGCTGCCACGGCATTTACGGGATGCTCCGACGACGATGACAAGTCGCTGACGCCGAAGTTGACGGCGGATCCGACGGCGCTTGATTTCACCGATGAGACGGCGACGACGCAGACCGTTGCCATCACGGCGAACTGCGAATGGACGGTTACTGCAAGTAACCTGGATTGGGCTACCATTTCCCCGATGAGCGGCAAAGGCAACGGAACGATCTCCGTTACGGTTTCCGAGCTGCCCGCCGGTACGAACCTGCGCGAAGGTAAGATCTCCTTCACGCTTATCCACCCCGAATTCGGCAAATGGGGCCAGGCCGAGTCGTCCGTAGCCGTGAAACAGTACGGCAGCGGGGTTACACCCCCCCCCACGGGCGATGCTATCTATGCTAACGATTTCGATAAGGAGCAGGCTCAAAAGGGGGCAGATGGTAAGTTCCCCTTCGCAGATGCATTCGAGGGCTGGAAGAATCAGACTGGTACGGGTGCCGACAATGTTGCTTATAAAACGAGCGGTATAAGTGTTCGTTCGAATTTGCCTTCGAACGATAGCCATTCGAAGTACAAGGACGACGCTTCCGGTGTCAACAATATGTTTTTCGGAACGAGCGGTGTTTTTGAGATTCAGAAAATCGCACTTGAATCTACCCAGAAGAACCTTCAACTTACGTTCGGTTCATACCGTAGTATTTTTGAAGATAAGGACAATGCCTTCAAGACTTCGGAGTTCCATGTATATCTGAGCAAAGACGGTGAAAACTGGGCGGAAATTACCTATGACCGCCCTGTCGGGGACGACGAGCACTCTAACTACGGTACCTGGGCTTTGGCGACGGCCAATTTCACGCTGAAACAGGTGCCTTCGGAACTTTACATTAAATTTACTTCGGATCTTACATCCGCACACCGTATCGACGACGTGAAACTTTTCGAGGGCATCGGTGGTACGGAGGTCGACCTGGACAATATTACTCCTCCTGTAACTGAAACGAAGACCATTGCTGAAGTCATTGCGGGTTCGGTAGGCGCGACCTATACTACGCAGGGACAAGTCGTGGCGATTAACGGACGTAGTTTCCTGATTCAGGACAATAGCGGGAAGATTCTGGTCTATCTTGGATGGAAAGATAATAAGCCTGTGGTAGATTATTCCGCTACGATTGGCCAGACTGTCAAGGTGACCGGCAAGACGACTACTTACAGTAAGTTGGTACAGTTCTCTGAAACCGACCTGGTAATAGAAAAGGTATCTGACGGTTCCTTCACACAGCCTACTCCCGAAAAGTTCGACGGAGCCGCTTTCGATGCCTATGCGGCAGCCACTCCCGTTATTAAATATATCGAATATTCGGGCACGCTTACGATAGACGGGTATTACTATAATATAGCTGTCGAAGGTACGGATCTGCAGGGCTCTCTGGCATATCCCGCCGATGGTTTTGTCGATGCTTCCCTTAATGGACAGGTTGTTATTGTCAAGGGTTATACGTTAGGTATGACCAACCAGAGTAAGATGCTTAGCACGATTGCCGTATCGGTCGAAAAGGATGGTGATGCACCCGCTGAACCGAAGATTACCAAGCTCGACCCGACGTCGCTTTCTTTCGCTGCGACGGACAATGCCAAGACCGTGACGGTCACGGCTGCCAATGCCGACGACTGCACGATCGAAGCCGCTACGGATAAATCGGAGCAGTTCACGACCTCCGTAAACGGGATGGTTGTAACTGTGACGCCCAAGGAAAACACGACGGAGCAGGCTATCACCGCCACGCTGACCATCAAACTGATGAAGGCCGGTGCCGCTGTGGATACCAAGACCGTTGCGATTTCGCAGGCCGGGAAATCCGTACCGGGCGGTAGCGGATATACGCGAGTCAATGCGATAGCAGCGGGTAAGAAGTATTTAGTCGTGGCTGAAGTCAATTCGAAATATGTTGTGATGCCCGCTGCAGCTGCGATGACTCCGAGTAAGTTCACTGGTGTCGATATCACGGTTTCGGGTGGTAAGATCGAATCGAATGAGGCAAATGATGCCTATGCTGTGACAATCGAAGCCAATGGCGATGCCTATGTGATTAAGAATAGTGCCGGTAAATATATTGAACACAACTCTGGTACCAATTTTAAACTGGCCGATACTTCGTCGAAGACTTGGACGATCACTTATGATAATGACAAGAATTGGTTTGCAATTATGGATGTAGCAACCTCTACGGAGAAGACAAAACGTCAATTGCTGTACCAGATTGAAGACGGTTCTACAAGTAATCGTTTCGGCCCATATGCTTCGTCGAACGCCGATGGCGTGAAGTATTCCGGTGTCGCCCTTTATGAATTGAGCGAATAGCAACTCTCTGATTCCGATAATCCATCCCCGGCGGATTGGCTTCCGCCGGGGATGATTGTCGGATTTTCTACCTGACATTTTTATTTGCAAATTCCCACATGATTTTGACAAAAGGGTTATTGAAACTTTTCGGACGGGCTATGGTGCTCGGGGCGCTCCTGCTGGTTTTCGGGCGGTGCGGTTCCTCCGACGACGGCACCCCGGCGAATATTTCCGCGGTGTTCATGGAAACCGAGACGACCACGCTCGACGCCAAAGGTTATGCGACCGATCCCCGGCTCGTGCTGACGGGGCCCGTGGGTACGGCTTATACCGTCACCGTGACCGAAGGCGGCAGTTGGTGCTGGACGTCGCGCAGGACGCAAGCCACGACCAAATCGGCGAAACTCGTTTCGGCGAACGATGTCGTGTACCTCTACCTGGACGATAATGAAACGGGCGCTTCGCGCCGTGCCGCGGTCGATGTCGTCTTCGACGGCGGACACGAATTCACGTTGACGATCGACCAGGCGGACTACTCGGTTCCGGCATCGATGGATCACGCGTGGGCGGAATTGCCCGCCTATGTCGAAGCCTCCGACTACTGTTACGTAACGCATTATGCGCCCCTTTCGGAAGGGAAGACGGCCCGCAACTTTACGATCTGCTACGACACGAAGAAACGTATCGCCAACTGGGTTGCCTATCCGATCCATTCCTGTTACCGGGTTGGAAAATATGAGCGTTCTAATGCATGGAAATACGATCCTGAAGTGCCGGAGGAATTTCAGGTCGATTTGAGCCGCGGTTCATATAATGGGCGGCCTATCCGCGGGCATCAGTGTATGTCCTACCATCGTTATGTCAGCTATTCTTCGCTATTGAATGAGCAGACGTTCTATTCGACCAATATTATGCCTCAGGATCCTGATTTTAATAGCGGGTCGTGGGGGGATTTGGAAGATCTTACCCTGAAATATATTTCATATCCCGATACCTTGTACAATGTTACGGGAACTTATGGGGTACAGGGATATACGACGGATAAAGGGGGGAATCGGGTCGCGATTCCACAGTATTGCTGGAAGGTGCTGCTACGTACCAAAAGCGGCAGGACGGGGAAGCGGATCGACCAGATTACCGATGCATCGCAATTGGCGGCAATCGGTTATTGGGCTGAAAATTCCTCAACCACGACCGGGAATATAAAACAATATATCACGAGCGTTGCCGACATCGAAGAGAAAACGGGTTATAAATTCTTTACGATGCTCGACGAGGCCATTGCCGCCGACGTGAAGGCACAGAACAATCCCTCGGACTGGGGTATAAATTAATCTGAACAATATGAAGAAACTGCTTTTTACCGGGCTTTTCGCAGCGCTGATCGTCGCCTGCTTCGCCCAGAAACCCTACAAGGTCGTTTTCTACAACTTCGAAAACCTCTTCGATACGATCCGCAACCCGGAGATTTACGACGAGGAGTTTACGCCCGAGGGGCCCAAGAAGTGGAATACGCCCAAGTACACCAAAAAGATCAATAACCTTTCGCGCGTGTTGTTCGACATCGCCGCCATCAACAAGGACTACCCGGTGGTGATCGGCGTTTCGGAGATCGAGAACCGCAATGTCATGGAAGACGTGATCGCTACGCCCAAACTCGCCCCGGCCAATTACCGCATCGTGCACTACGATTCGCCCGATGCCCGCGGCGTGGACGTGGCGTTCTACTACCGTCCCGACGTGTTCAAGCTCGAGGGCAGCGCCCCGATCCCGTTTACGATGGAGAGCCTGCCGAATTTCCGCACGCGCGACGTGGTGACGATGTGGGGGACGATCGACGGGGAACCGTTCTATTTCATGGTGGCCCACTGGCCTTCGCGCCTGGGCGGCAAGGAGGCTTCGGCACCCAAGCGCGAGCGCGCCGCCGAGATCATGCGCCATGCCGCCGATTCGGTGCTGGCGATCAACCCCGCGACCAAGGTCGTGATGATGGGTGACTTCAACGACGACGCCACCGACAAGAGCATCACCGAGGTGCTCGGCGCCGAAGGCAACATCCGCAAGCTCCAATCGGGCGGATACTACAATCCCTTTATCGACATGCTGAAGGCGGGCATCGGTTCGCTTGCCTACCGCGACCAGTGGAACCTGTTCGACAATATCGTCGTGTCGGAGAACCTCGCTACCGGCTCGACGGGTTCGCTCAAGCTGGAGCGTGCCCCCAAGGGGAAATATTACGGCAATATTTTCCGTGCCCCCTATCTGTTCCAGCAGGAAGGCCAATACAAGGGCTACCCGCTGCGTACGTTCGTGGGCAACAATTTCCAGGGGGGATACAGCGACCACCTTCCCGTATTCATTTACATCGGTAAATAACCCAACAAAGTAATTATGAAGATCAGAGCTTTACTTGTTATCCTGCTCACGCTGGCCTGTGCCGGGGCGTATGCCCAGGACGGGGGCGTCAAAGGCAAGGTCGTCTCGCGTGACGGCCGTGTCGCACTGAGCAATGTCAAGGTGGTTGTCGAACCGCTCGGCGTCACCGTCATGACCGACAACCACGGTAATTTCAATATCGACCAGTTGCCCAAAGGGGAATACCAGTTGAAATTCGAAGCCCCCGAGTTCGAGAACCTCGACCTGGCGATCCGTGTCGACAAGATGGTCAAGAACCTCAATTCGGTGGTGATGTCCCCCGATGTGCAGTATGTCATCGACGACGCCGTGTTCGCGGAGTTCGACTCCGATACGGCGGCCGACGGGCAGTCGCTGCCTTCGTCGCTTTCGTCGTCGAAGGATGTCTTCAACAACATCGCCTCGTATAAATTCAGCGAGATGCGTTTCAACGTGCGCGGTTACGATTCGCAGTATTCGAGCATCTACCTGAACGGCATCCGGTTCAATGACGCCATGACGGGCTATGGCCCCTGGTCGTTGTGGAGCGGCCTGAACGACGCCACGCGTAACCAGGAGAATACCGCCGGGCTGCGCTCGTCGGGCTACGGCATCGACGGCATCGGCGGTACGACCAATGTCAATGCGCGCGCTTCGCAGATGCGCAAGGGCTTCCGTGCCAGCGTCGTGAACGGCAACTCGATGTACCGCTTCCGCGCGATGGTTTCCTACGCTTCGGGCCTGCTCGACAACGGATGGTCGTACGCCTTCTCGTTCTCGACCCGCCAGGGCGGCAACTCCTATGTCGACGGGGTGTACTACAATGCCTACGGTTACTTCGCATCGGTCGAAAAGCGTTTCGGCGACGACCGCCACAACCTGGCGCTGACCATCCTGGGCGCACCGACCGAGCGCGGAGCGCAGCAGGCGTCGACGCAGGAGGCCTACGACCTGTTGAGTAACAACTATTACAACCCCAATGTGGGCAAGCAGGCCGGCAAGCTGCGCAACTCGCGCGTGCGCGATTACCACGAGCCGATCGTGATGCTCAACTACGGGTTCGACATTTCGTCGAATACCAAACTTGCTGCCGCGGCTTCGTTCCGCTTCGGCAAGAACGGCTATTCGGCCCTGACGTGGACGGACGGCCCCGACCCGCGCCCCGACTACTACCGTTACCTGCCCAGCTTCTACACGAACCGTATCCTCCAGTTGTCCGAGGGCATCGAGAGTTCGGATCTGGGGACGTACAACGACCTTGCGCTGCGTTCGATGCGCGAGTGGATCACCGACCCCAGCAAGAGCCAGATGGATTACGACAACATGTTCCGCATGAACTACAACCGCAACAAGTCCGGGGCTTCGGGCATCTACATGATCGAAGAACGCCATACCGACCAGCGCGATTTCAACTTCGCGGCCAACATCGCCCATACGTTCCGCAACCAGTCCGTGCTGCGCGGAGGCCTGACGGCGCGTGTCAACCGCACGGAGTACTACGACGAGGTGAAAGACCTGCTCGGTGCCGACTACTGGCTCGACGTGGATAAGTTCGCCCTGCGCGACAACGGCAACTACAACCCGCTGCTTTCGCAGAACGACCTGGATTATTACCTCAAGCACGGCGAGGCCCGCCGCGTCGGAGAAGGCGATAAGTTCAGCTACGATTACTACGCCAACCTGCGCCAGGCACAGGTCTGGGCGCAGTATTACGCCTCGTTCGGCGGTTTCACGATGAGCCTCGGCGGCGAGGTCGGCTATACGGCCATGTGGCGCGACGGCCGGCTGCGCAAGGGCCTCTTCGCGAACAACTCGCTCGGCAAATCGAAGACGCTCGACTACCTGACCTACAAGCTCAAGGGCGAGTTCTCGTACCGTTTCTCGGGTGCGCACGCCATCGACGCCAATGTGGCCTACATGGTCAATCCCCCGCAGTTCCGCGACGCTTTCGTTTCGGCGCGTACCCGCAATACGACTACGCCGGGCCTCGATTCCGAGAAGGTACTCGGCGTCGACCTGTCGTACAACCTCAATCTGCCGTGGATCACGGCGCGCGTTTCGGGTTACTATACCTCGGTCGCCGACCAGTCGAAGGTTATCTCGTACTATGACGATACGCAGTCGTCGTTCACCAACTTCGCCATGAGCGGCATCGACAAGCGTTACTACGGCCTCGAAGTGGGCGTCGTGGTTCCCATCTGGGGCGGCATCTCGTTCAACGGTGCCCTGAGCCTGGGCGACTACCGCTATACGTCGGACGCCAACTTCACACAGACGCGCGACAACAGCGAGGAGGTGCTCCGCGGCGACAAGGTGCTCTGGGACGACCTCTACGTCGAAAGCACGCCGCAGACGGCGCTCAACCTCGGTCTGAGCTACCGCGGCCCGCGCAACTGGTTCGCCTCGGTCGATTTCAACTACTACGACCGTATCTACCTCTCGATGAACCCCGCGCGCCGTACCCGTGCCGCTTATGCCACGGTACTGCGCCCCGACGAGGCGGCACAGCTTCCCGGCGCCGTGAAATACACGGCGCTGATGAACCTGCGCGAGCAGGAGAAATTCGACTCGGCCTATACACTCAACCTGAGCGTCGGCAAGAACTGGTACATCCACCGCATCTACCAGCTGGGCTTCAGCCTCGAGGTGAAGAATATCCTCAACGACCAGACGATCCGCACGGGCGGTTACGAACAGATGCGCCTTTCGCGCCGTACCTATGTGAACAAGGAGGGTGCGGCCGCCCAGCCGATCCAGTACTACGTACCGTTCGATTCGAAGTACTTTTACCTGCTGGGGACGACCTATTACCTGAATGTATATTTCCGCTTCTAATACGATATGACGATTATGAAAAAGATATTTCAGTTATGTGCCGTGCTGGCCGTGATGTTTGCGGTTACGGGGTGCTATAATGATTTCGATGCGCCGAAGCCCGCCAAAGTCTATACCGACGAGGATTTCGCGGGGATGAAGCATATCTCCATCGCCGATGTGAAACAGATGTTCCTCGATGAGCACAAGTCGCTCGGTGGTACGGGCAGCAACTCGAGCTGGGGCGATACGAAGTATGTACAGATCGGCCAGTCGTCCGACGGGCTGGATTACTACATCAAGGGCAAGGTGCAGTCGAGCGACGAGGAGGGCAACGTCTACAAGTCGCTCTACCTGGTGGACGATTCGGGTGCCATTGAGGTGAAGCTCACTACGGGGCTCTATTTTACCTATCCGATGGGGCGTTTCGACAAGGCCACGGGTACGATCCCCTCGAACTGGGTCTATGTCAAGGTCTCGGGCCTCTATATCGGCAACTACCGCATGATGCTGTCGCTGGGCGAGGGGCCTACCGATTCCTACAACAAGGTGGGCGAACATAAGTTCTATGCCAACTCGAACATCGAAGATCCGACGGAGATCCGCAAGCGCGTATTCCTCGGCGGGGAGACGCAGCTGGAGCTGGGCAAGGAGATCCTCGAGATCACCGAGGCCAACTGCGACGATTTCTTCGGCCAGAACGGGCAGCAGTATTTCGGGCGTCTGGTGATCCTGCGCGGCGTTACGTGTCGTTACGGGACGGTGGGGTCGAACATTTATCCCGCGTGGATGTATACCGACATCCGTCCGGTGATGAACAAGGTCTGGTACCGCTGGGCATTTAGCAACGACGGTACGAACCTCTACGGTTCGGTGCTTTTCACCTATGACAGCACCCTGCCTTCGACGACCAACAAGAAGGGTGTCTATACGGTGCGCACGAGCGGTTATTCGCGTTTCGCCCAGTATCCCGTCGTCCGCGACGGCGCGAAAGGCGATATCATGGCCATCTTCGGCATCTACTCCAAGGACTGGACATACAACTACGGCGCTTACCAGTGCACGGTCAACTATTTCGACGACATCATGTTCGACAAAGACGCCTTCCTGACGGAGGCGGAGGTCGAGGAGCTGACCCCGGCCGATTCATGGGTTACGCCCGACACGTCGGACGACGAGTATACCGAATAACCCGCTCCGGCAGAAACGACGGCCGCCCTCGGAAAGGCGGCCGTTTTTTCGTTGCCGGTGATACCGGGAAGCGTTAAAATCCGTATCTTTGCGAAGGATATTCACTCCTGACCGATGAAAGATTTTGCAGCCATAGATTTCGAGACGGCCAACGGCCGGCGTACGAGCGTTTGCTCGGTGGGCGTCGTCGTGGTGCGTGGCGGCGAGGTGGTCGACACGCTTTACAGCCTGATCCGCCCGCGTCCTAATTTTTACAGCCGTTTCACCACGGCCATCCACGGCCTCAGCTACGAGGATACGGCCCAGGCGCCCGATTTCGCCGACGTGTGGAAGCAGATTGCGCCCCGTATCGAGGGGCTGCCGCTCGTGGCGCACAACTCGCCCTTCGACGAGGGGTGCCTGCGCGCCGTGTTCGAGTTGTACGGGATGCCTTATCCCGGCTACCGGTTCTATTGTACGTGCCGTGCCTCGCGCAGGACGTTCGGCAGCAGCCTGCCCAACCACCAGCTCCATACCGTGTCGGCGGCGTGCGGTTTCGACCTTGCCAACCACCACCATGCCCTGGCCGATGCCGAGGCGTGCGCGCGGATCGCGCTGAAAATCCTGTAACGGGGTTCCTGTCCCGAAACAGAAACTCCCGGCAATAGCCGGGAGTTTTCGTATTTTCCTGTTGCCGGGTCAGAGCCCCAGCTCCAGCTGGAAGCGGATCTCCCAGCGGTTGTAATCGGGGTCAAACGATTCGCTGCGGTGGTTGTACGACATGTCTGCCTGTACCTTAAGGCTGTGGCCGATGATGTAACGGGTGACGCCTACGGTCGTCTGGTTCCAGCGTTTGTACCCCGCAAAGGGTTGTACTTCGTGCTCGGGGAAGAGCGTCGAATTACGCAGGGCGACCTCCCATTTCTTGTCGAACAGGTAGCTGGTCTGTATGTTGAGCCCCTGCCCGCTGTATACGAAGGCATTGCTCTGGGGGTCGAACAGCGGTCGGTCGCAGCTGCGTCCCATGAAATCGGTATAGAATGCGAATCCCCGGTACTTGAGGATGAAATCCGCAAAATAGGAGCCGATGTTGCGGGTCGCGTCGTCCGGCATGACGGCGCCGCGCTGGCCTTTCAGGCGCGATGCCTTGTGGTTGTAGGAGTAGGCTCCGGCCACGAGTATCTTGACCTGCTCCTCGCCTTCGAAATCTCCCTCCATCACGTCGCCTTTCGACTTGAACCGCCCCAGCGGGTAGAGCTCCAGCCGTCCCGTGTAGGCAAGCCCGCCGTTGGACGAACTGCCCCAGTTGCGGCCTTCGCCCAGCGTCACCGAACCTTTGGCCGAGAGGTTGAAGCCCTCGCCCCCGCGCATGTTGTATTCGCCGAAGAACCCGAAATCGCGGTCGAGGTTGAACTCGCTGTTGACGATGCTGCGGTCGACAAATTGCAGGGCGCTCGAAGAGTTAATGCGCGCCCGGTTGGCCTTGATCTTGGTCTGCCCGAACCCGATGTTCCACTTGGGGCTGGGGACGTAGTAGACGATTGCGTCGCGCACAATGTTCATATTGCCGTTGGGCAGCGGTTCCGTGTCGTAGGAGGTGAATCCCAGCTGAACCGAATAGACCAGTTTCGGGGAATAGATGTACCCGTCGAAGCGCAGGCGCAGGCGCTTGACCTGCGCATCGGTTTTCGTGAGCGTGAAATCCTTGTCGAACGAGAGTCCCACCATGTTCTGCATCCGGAAGCGCATCGTCAGTGAGAACCAGTTGCTTTTGGGACGGAACGTGATGCCCTTGCCGACTTCGAGGTTGGGCATGTTGCGTACGCGCTCCAACAGTTCGTGTTCGTCTTCGAGCGAATCGGCGGAGATGAATTCGGTTTGCCTCAGTGGCGAGCGTTCCTGTGCTGTAGCGATTGCGCAGCTGCACGTCAGCATGAGCAGAAGGAGTGTCTTTTTCATGTCGGTCTTGTCTGTCTGTTTGTTTCGTTTTGTTTCGTTTCGGCCGGGTTCGGGCAAAAATACAAAAAATATGCTCTTACCCGGTTAAGTCGCTGCAAAGTTGGGCGGTAAACCTGAAAAGAATATGAAATAGCCGTTGGAATCTTCCCGAAAAGGAACTAAATTTGTGGTGCGGCATCCGTGCACGGTTTCCGTTGGCGGCATGTCGCCTGCCGGACAATAAACCTGCCGGTTTTACGTTTTATGAAACGACAGAAAAATAAAAAGACGATGACAACGACAAAATTCAAGGGCACGCCCGTGCATATCGACGGCGAATTCATCCGGGCCGGCGCCCAGGCTCCCGATTTCGAATTGGTAAAGGGGGATCTCTCCCCGCTGAAACTCAGTGACCTGAAAGGCAAGCGCGT
>OJPT01000480.1_pt1 | contig 18740 bp, 16 predicted proteins | sample 1598641 | NCBI WGS metagenome assembly OJPT01 (sample SAMN03922495, study PRJEB24848) | human gut metagenome | isolation source: stool sample | host: Homo sapiens | place: Germany | collected 2011-11 | reverse complement strand
CTTACCATCTGAAACTCCACCCACAAAAACGGTTTTACCCGGCTCACCCCATTCTTTGATATAAGATGGAACTTGATTCAACGATGTCACTCCCGGTATTTTTGACCAATCCCAACAGGGGAAAATATTAAAATACTCATCCCCTGAAACACGTATAGAGAATGATCCTGCCGACAATAAAGTTCCTTTTAGGTTCTCTCCATTACCTCCAGTCTCGGCCTTATAAGTCCGTACGGACGCTCCCCGTACGGACGCTTGATAGGATGGATTATTTTGTACCATATAATCAGAACGCCAAAACAATCGATTATATTCATCTTTAACATTAGATACTGATTCTATTTCCCGTGCAAGCTCTTGGTAATTAAGTTCATTCTGTACATCCAACTCTGATAACAACTCCAATTTTTTTACAATATCGCTCTTTCTTAACGCATTTTTCCGTGAAAGAAGCCGTCCCCCGGCATTATAGTCCTTATAAACTGATCGGAAAATAGAACCATATCCGTTCAATACGAAATCTGACAGAACATTTAACTGTTCCTCTGATAAACCGTAGTCTGTTCCTTTCAAGTAACAGGCAATAGATAATACACCATCTATCAACACATCACCGTAACCGGATATGTACAGTTGATCTCCATGCTGATGATAGGAGTCATCTATTTGTATTCCTTCCCTTTTTCCTTTCGAAAGCACACCGAAAGCCTCTTTTACGGTCTCTTTCATCAATTTATCATCTCCAGTCAGAGCGGCTCGAAACAGATAATGTAAAGCAATGTCCATTTTATTGGCTCCCTCATGTTTTTTAAGATTACCCTTTTTCATACACAAGATTAACTGATCCCGTAATTCCATATTCAAACATTCTGTTTCATCTAAGAGAATCAATATCTTACCTATCGTCTGAGGAACTGAAATATCATTAAACCACCAATTCGTACATATTGGAGATACACTTATCCAATAATTTAAGGCGGAAATGATAGCACTACCCAAACCTATATCTTTAAATGTATCCATTCTCTCACTTGTATAAGCGAAACTCATCTCCAATATACGATTCAAATGTTGCTGTGGAGACCAAGGAGTCCTTGATTTATCTTGATAATCCAGATCAATCCAACTACCATTTTCCCTGATAGATTTTTTCCATTTTTTAGCCTGATCTAAAACCTTAGAACTATTCACATCCTGCCATAGAATTACTTTTATATTATTTACGACTTCATTCATGTCTACATATGAAAAATTCTTGGCTGCTCCATGACTTTCTCCCAGCAAAGCTCCCATAATAACTATTCCTAGTTTTTTTAATATATTCATATTGTGCTATATAATAATCCTAATTTCTTATTCAGAAAAAGTAGGGAAACGAAACAAAAAACCTCTACCGTTACCGCCATCATTGTCACCGTATACAGATTGATGTTACCCGCAAGCCACAACAGCCCGATGCCGGACAAGAAAAACAGGCAATTTCCTACCATCACCTTCATATAGACCGATGAATATCCGAAAGGAACCAGTCGGTTTCCTCCCATAAAAAAATTGAAAGAGACCAAGAGAGCAGATATACCCAGCAACCGCATGATGGTAGAGGCTTCCTCCATATATTCCCCAGTGAAAAGATACACGATCCGGTCGCTACCGAAAAACATACAGACGTAAGCCAGCAGCACGGTTCCCACCACCAAGAGCATTATCCGGTTCACGAAACGGATATTACGTTCCCGGGAAATCTTCGGGAAAACAGTTTGCGCCATCATGGAGATGGGGAGCTTCATCAGATGCAATACCTTATCCGCCATATCATAGATGGAGACCTCAGACATCCCCAAGAAGGACCCGATCACCAACTTGTTTACATTCACGTAAATCTGTGTGGACAGACCGGACACGAACAACGGGAAACTCTCCTTATAAGCCGATCCCAATTCCCGCACAGGTATCACGGACAATTTTATCCTTTCTTTCCTCAACACGATATACAAAGAAAGACAACCCGCAAACACCGCCCCGATCCCGTTTAACAGGGGAACGATCAGATAATCCTCTTGCTCATGGACAAAAAGGAAGATCGCCGCCACGAACAACAGGCGGGCTGACAGGTTCACGACCGTGATATATTTCATCTTCTCGATCCCCTGGAAGAACCAGATGGGCAACAGAAGCTCATTGAACGTCAACAGGAAAGAGAGGAGATAAACCCAATAATGATCCCGGAAAAACGGGACGATGCTTATAACCGATAAATAAACGACAAGGCAAATGAGCCAAAGGATGAACTTACACAAATACGTAGATGATACGATCCTCGATAATAGCGCCTTATCCTCCTTATAAACCGCCACGTTCCTCGCCCCGGACATATTGAACCCGAAATTGATCACCAACGAGACATAGTTGATGATCGCTTGGGCAAATATGATCACCCCATACAATTCCAACCCTATGACCCGCAACAAATAAGGATAGGTCAGCAAGGGAAACAGAATCGTAAATACCTGCAATATGCTTAAGTAAGAGAAATTGGCCAATACGGTCTTGTTCCTACCTGTCTCTTATACGTGGGCTCGGAGATGTGTATAAGAGACAGCCTTGCCCACCACATCATCCAAGCAACCATCATAGCGATTGGCTATAATAGCATGGCTCATCTTCTTAAACCTAGCGAGGTCGTTCACCACGGTACTGCCAAAAAACGAGCTACAGTCCTCCAGTGTCGGCTCATAGACGATCACACGGGCACCTTTCGCCTTGATACGCTTCATCACGCCTTGGATAGAAGACTGACGGAAGTTGTCACTGTTCGATTTCATCGTCAGGCGATAGATTCCGATCACGCAATCCTTCTCCTCCGAGTGTTGAAAGTCGTTCCGGTCGCTGTAGCCGTAATAGCCGGCCTTGCGCAATATCTGATCGGCGATGAAGTCCTTGCGGGTACGATTACTCTCCACGATGGCGGTCATCATGTTCTGGGGTATGTCTTGGTAATTTGCCAACAGTTGCTTCGTATCCTTGGGTAGGCAGTAGCCCCCATAACCGAAGCTGGGGTTGTTGTAATGCGTACCGATACGGGGATCCAAGCCTACCCCTTGGATGATGGCTTGCGAATCCAATCCCTTCACCTCAGCGTAGGTGTCCAACTCATTGAAATAGCTGACACGCAAAGCCAGATAGGTATTGGCGAACAGCTTCACCGCCTCCGCCTCTTTCATGCCCATGAACAGGGTGGGGATGTCCTGCTTGATGGCCCCCTCCCGCAACAAGGCGGCAAAGGTATGCGCAGCCTCTTCTAAGGCCGAAATATCGGCGATGCGACGGATGGCCTCGTTCTCTTCCTTGAACCGCTCGTCGGCGATCAGCTTCGGATAACCAACGATGATACGGCTGGGATAGAGATTATCGTATAGAGCCTTGCTCTCGCGCAGGAACTCCGGGGAGAACAGCAGGTTGAAACTCTCAATCCCCTTATTGACATATTTTAGGTAAAGGCTCCGGCAATAGCCTACAGGAATGGTGGACTTGATCACCATCACGGCATGGGGATTGACACTCAACACCAAGTCGATCACATCCTCTATGTGGTGCGTATCGAAATAATTCCTTACCGGGTCGTAGTTTGTGGGAGCCGCAATGACAATGAAATCGGCATCACGGTATGCGGAGGCACCATCCAATGTAGCTGTCAATCGCAATTCCTTCTCTGCCAAGTATTTCTCGATATACTCATCTTGGATGGGAGACTGCCTACGGTTCAGTTGCTCCACCTTCTCCGGTACCACGTCCACCGCCATAACCGGATGATGCTGCGCCAGCAAAGTGGCGATACTCAATCCCACGTAACCGGTTCCGGCCACAGCGATCTTGATTTCTTTCGACATATTGTTGTTTGATTTATTACTACGTTCAATTTGTCCCAAGGCATGGGATACGGTACATTTCCAAGCCATTTACCCAATCAGGTAATAGTGACTTACCAAGTCCGTCAGATCTCATCCGGACCTTCACTGTCACCACCGCATTGTCGATGAGCCAGCCTTTCAGAACTTCCTTCATGATATTTTAATGGAATCACCATTCCCTGCTTTCTTTGTCTAGAATTTCTTCCCGAACGCTATGTTCAAGAACGTCTTCACCAATATCTTGAAATCGAACCACCACGAGCGGTGCTCCAGATAGAACAAGTCATAGCGTAATCGACGAAGCATCTTCTCCAGCGTATCCGTATAGCCGTTGTAGAGCGTGGCATACGAGGTCACCCCCGGACGGATCTGGTACAAGAAACGATAGCGGGGATCGCGTTCCATGATCTGGTCAATGTAGAACTTGCGCTCCGGACGGGGGCCGATGAAGGCCATGTCGCCGATGAAGACGTTCCACAATTGAGGCAGCTCGTCCAGATGATGCTCGCGCAGGAACTTGCCCACACGGGTCATGCGGGGATCCGCACCTCCCTTGTAAAGGGCAGGACCAAACTTCTCAGCGTCCAAACGCATGCTACGGAACTTATAAATGTTGAACGGGCGACCGAAACGACCGATACGCTCCTGCTTGAAAATGGCAGGACCGCCATCCTCGCGCCTTACGGCGATGTAACAGATCAAGAACAAAGGGGAGAATACGACCAAGGCGATAAAGGCCAAAAGGCAGTCCCCTATACGCTTCACGTTACGCTCGAAGGCGTTCATCCCATCTGAGATAAAATCAGTAGATTTTCCAAAACTCTCTTCTAAAATCATGGCTAGTTAATTAGTCGATGAAGGCAGGCACGAGGTTAAAACTTAATCTCATTTGCATAGCCCATCCTTAAATTATTTCTTTCCTCCGTTCATTTCCTCCTCTTTCTTATAATCGATATACCGCTCCAAGGCCTCACGTGCCAGACGGCGGAAAAGTTCCTCGTCCGACAGATGGTCCCAAAGGAGATCTACCAAACGATAGTAAACGCTAAAGTGCATGTCCTTGCCTTTTTAAAAAGAATTGTAAGTGTCACTGCCAATGCCTCCGCTTACGCGGATAATGGACTTGGTCAGTCTGGTGACTTGTAAAACCGTGGCGATGTAATCGCCCAAACGGGGAAATGATTGTCTGTGATACATGTCTGGTTTGTTATTATTTTTATACAGTCCTTATGGAGACCCCAAGTAATGCAAATAATGCAAGTAATGCAGCACCTTTTTCCCACACACGTGCGTACATTATATAAAACAAGAATTTTACACTAAACGATCACAAACAAGGCATGGAACGATCCGGAAGAGAAACGCTGGATAGCCGTATGAAAGTTTGATTCGACACATATAATGTACACGTGCGTGTGTGGGAAAAAGGTGCTGCATTACTTGCATTACTTGCACCTGTTTTCCCCGGCATCGGTTCCATCCCGCACGTATATCGGCATCGACTCACGCCTACGTTCGTATAGGCCTACACCGATATACGTGTGGGGCGACGTCGATATACGTGTAAAACGATGCCCTTATACGTATGCCACACTCATACGGTCTCGCTTAGCAATGGCAATCCCTCCACCTCTCTCTTATGCCAGCCTTGGTAATCAGACAGGGAAAAACCGGGGACGGTCAATTGCTTGTAATCCTTATCGTCTCTTCGCAAGATGTGCTTGCGGGCATACGAGCGGAGCGAACGATCCGTCACGGATACCATCACCACAGGAAACGGGTAGCCGAGCAAGCGCATCGGCGTGACCTCGCTGTCCGGGAACACACGGCGCAACTGATAGGCCGAGCACTCGAACGCCACCCAATAAGGCCCCGTGCAATACAGGTGGATCGAGTTTTGGTTCGTACGCTCACGCCCCATGATCTCACCCAAATGCTCGTTCAGCAACCGCACCAAACGAACGCCGGAAGGAAGGGAAGACATTTTGATTTTTGATTTATTATTTAAACTGTCTACTGTTAACTTATTTCATGGTTGAGCCACCGATCGTAATCGTCCAGCCGGCGGATCAACGACAACTTGCTTTTCTTGGGCGAGGACTCACTTCGCCACGGATCCACAACCTCGTGCGCCATCTGACGGTAAAGACTGCTGTCCGTGCAACCGTAGAGCGTCACAAGCAACAAGGCACGGGATTGCGGAGCTTTCACCGCCAGGAGCATACCGCGCATCGTGGCGAGCAAACGAGCGAACTCTTCTTTTTCGCCCAGTAGCTTGTAGGCGGAAAGGAGCGACGAATAGACCTTGCAGCGCATCACGTCCGTCTCCGCACGGAGAGAACCATAGGCTCTCAATACCTCACGCGCCAAGCGGGTATCCTCCTCCCCTACGCTACCGGAGGCGTGATAACGGCCCAACGCGTCGTGCAGGCCATCCCGCAGGCGATCGTTGTCCAGATGGGTATAGACATGCTTACCATTGGTGTTCAGCTCGATCAGCTCGTACTCGCCCGGCTTCACCTCCAACAAGGGAACCCACATGCAATCGAGGATACGGGCCATCACATCCTTGTGACCGCCGCCCGGCTGGATCACCACCTCAGCCTCCATCCCGGCGAAATAGCCGGACGTGATACGTACACGGTCACCCTTCAGCAGGCGGCCACTGTCCGGAACGTACACCGGAAGCTCGTTGGAGTAAGACTCCGCTACCCAACGTAAGTTTCCCATCTCGCTATCCGACAGGTAAGGGAAATGGGGCGTGCCCCCGGAAGAGACACGGGGAAGGAAATTATATAAGGGGAGCGTCTGCTTCATCCGGAAGATCTCCTCCACCGAGGACCGGATAAACACGTAGTTGAACAGCAGGGGACGCCTCGTGTTGACCAGCTTGCCGTCCACCTTCCTCACCTCCACGTACGAGGGGGCGAAATACTCGAACAACGTCTCCCCGCGACGCTCGCGACGGGAAAGCTCGGCATCCAACCCTCTTGAGGGACTGATCCTATCGCGCCTGCCACCCGCGGCGGTAGGGAGCGTCAGCACGTACCAGCGAACGGTCTTCAGGTCTTGGCGCTTACAGACCCGCTCCATACCCCTATCCGGGCAATCGTTCCTCAAAACATTCATCGACATGATTCTTTTTTCCTTGGAGTATTTCAAGATATCCACCAAGCCTAACGACAATTCAAAGCCCTGCCAAGACCCTATCGTTTCTTCTTGACAAACAACGCTTTAAGTATTCAATTATGGTATTTCTGAAAATTACCATCACTTGCGATTTTTAAGCTACTTGGGAAGTAGCTTAAAAGATGGGAAAATGGTCACCACACAGTTGTAGAGACGGGGCACGCCTCATCTCTACGTGAATGTAGATGCAATTTTTGTGAGGTAACGGGATGATATAGGAAATATGAGATCATTCCGTCTCTATCGTTGTGTCCATAACCCAAGAATAGGAACGAAGATATAAGGAGAATCAAAGTCGGAACATAAAGAACAGAGCACAAATAAAGTCTAATGTTTGCTTGTGTCTTGTTATTTTTTATTACATTTGCGCCGTGAAAGAATACGCTACTTCCCAAGTAGCAAGCCTCCTACCCCACTTTGGGTATCGGTTTACACACGCTCTCAAAACAATTCCGGTTCACCTTCGACAAACGCTCCAACGAGAAGCTCTTCAAATAGATCTGTGTTGTCTTAATAGACTTATGCCCCAACAACTCACTGATAACCTCGATCGATACATCTTGTTCCTTCAAGAACGAGGCGAATGAATGACGGATCGTATACGAGGTGACCGGAAGCGTAACGCCTGTCGATCTCGCCAACAACTTCAAGTCATGGTTAAAGCGGGACAAGGTCCTGTTATATTCTTTGTAGGCCGCCTCACCGGTTCTCCTTCCACTCAAAAAAGGAAATAAATAAAAGGATTCCTTTGCCGTACAAGCGGACAACTCATCCAACAGCCGCAACGCTCCGGAGGGAATCTCCAACTGTATGAGGGATCCGCTCTTTTGTCGGTGATACTGCAATATCCCATCCCGGATATTCTCCCATTTCAAATGCGTGAGATCCACAAACGCTATCCCGCTGAACGCGAACATCAACCGAACGGTCAACTGTACACGCCGCAAGGACGGATCCTCCAATGGGGCGTTAAATATACGATCCAGCATCTCTCGCGGCAACGCCTTCTTCCGCTTGCTTTCAACGCCCGTGAAGACATCTTTGAACAGGTTGGGTACAAAGGGAGCCTCGTTCGCCTCCACGGCTAAGTTATAAATGTGACGAATCCGACGCATATAGGTAGACACCGTATTCAACGAACGGCCCTTGTCCAACAACCATGACTGATAGCACAAAAGCCTGTTCCTATTAATATAGGCATAAGGAATCGCCTCCATACCGCAAAAGCACTTGAACGAGTTCAAGGCATCTTGATAACTCTTCGCCGTGGAATACCGTTTTTTCTCACGCAGACAAGCCATGTAGATGGACAGGCCCATAACAAAATCTTCTTCTTTTTTCATATCTTCTCCTTAATAAAAAGGCCAAAAATACTACCTTTGTACACTATTAATTAAGTAAACCATATTTAGAGTAAAAACATTACCATGAAGAGATTTTGGAGTATTCCACTTATGCTCATGCTATTCGCATGCCAAACTCCCAAAGAGAGTAGAGAGGAATTATCGCTTGCCGGTTGCTGGGAATTACGATTGGATTCAACAGATGTCACCGAGCAAGTTCAATTACCGGGTACCACGGACACCAACCAAAAAGGATACCCTAACAATGATAAGGAGGAGACAACTCATTTGTCTAGGCCCTTCCGCTATCAAGGTAAGGCTTGGTATCAGAAAGAGATCACGATTCCGGAGAACTGGGAAGGCAAGAGCATTTGGTTAATCTTGGAGCGAACAAAACCGACCCAAATATGGGTAGATAGCATATATGTCGGTTCATCCGACCATATTTCCACCCCTCAAGAATACGATCTGTCCACATATCTCCGGGCTGGGAAGCATCACTTGACTATTCTAGTCGATAACGGTTTGAGCGTTCCGCCCCAATTATTGGACAATTCACACGCTTATACGGAATCCACGCAGACAAACTGGAACGGTATTATCGGAGACCTGAAATTGAAAGCCCGTCCACAATTCCATATCCGCCGGATACAAGTATATCCACATGCGGATCAAAAAACGGTGGACGTAAAAATAAAGCTTTCAAATCCATTCGAGCAAATGATCGTAGCCGCCGTTCAAATAGAGATGGAGGCTTTCAACACAGGCTTAGAGCACCATATCAAATTCAATAAGAATATCGTAGTTCAACAAGACGAGATCATATTCCAAATACCGATGGGTGATGACGCCTTGGAATGGAGCGAGTTCTCCCCTACCCTGTATCGCTTGACCGCGAACATCCAAGGAGAGAATATCCAAGATAGCCAAAGTACTACTTTCGGATTAAGAGATTTCAAAGCAGAAGGAACACAATTCAACATCAACGGATTGACCACCTTCCTTCGTGGAAAACACGATGCTTGCGTATTTCCGCTTACAGGCCATGTACCGATGGATACCGCAGCATGGAGACGCTATTTCCGCATCGCCAAGGAATACGGTATCAATCATTGCCGTTTCCATTCATGGTGTCCTCCTAAAGCTTGTTTCGAGGCGGCCGATATCGAAGGTTTTTACCTCCAACCGGAACTACCTTTCTGGGGAAAGATGGAAAAGGGCGATACCACTTTGATCCATTTCCTCACCAAAGAAGGATTACAAATACAGGAGGCTTACGGGAATCACGCCTCTTTCGTCATGATGGCGATCGGCAACGAGCTTTCCGGGGATCAAGAAGCGATGGTAGACATGATCGCCCGTTTCCGTAGTGAGGACGGACGGCATTTATACGCATCTGGATCGAATGACTATCTAGGCTTCAACGGCCCTGCGGCGGGTGACGATTACTTCACGACCTGTCGAGTCCCCGGCGCTAACGTATTCAGCAACCATACCCGGGGTTCCTTCTCTTTCGCAGATGCGGAGGATGGCGGTTATATCAACCATACCTATCCAAACTCGGTCATGAATTTCGAATCCGCTATCGAACAATGTTCATTGCCTATCATCGGACATGAGACCGGGCAATTCCAATGTTATCCGAATTATGAGGAAATCAAGAAATATACCGGGGCACTAAAACCTTGGAATCTGGAGATATTCCGCAAACGACTGGGCGAGTCCGGTATGGCCGGACAAGCGGATGATTTCTTCAAGGCTTCCGGTAAATGGATGGCGCAACTTTACCGGGCCGAGATGGAAATGGCGTTCCGTACTCCGGGAATGGCCGGCTTCCAATTATTGGATTTACAGGATTATCCGGGACAGGGCACGGCGTTAGTCGGTATCTTGGACGCTTTTATGGATAATAAGGGCTTGATAACCGCCAAGGAATGGAAAGAGTCTTGCGATGATGTCGTATTACTGGCTCTCCTACCTAAATTCTGTTACTCTGGGAATGAGGCGCTCAAAGGCTCCATCAAGGTAGCGAACTATACACCTACCACTTTAAAAGGGAAACATCTAACTTGGACCTTGACGAATAGTCAAGATCAAGTAATCGCCCAAAACAACATACCGCTGCAAATCAATCAAGGTACGTTGGCCGAGGTAGGCCCATTAAATATCGCTTTACCTGCCATTCAAGAGGCTGAGACCTATACTTTACGGCTGGCGATCGAGGGCACGGATTATCACAATCATTATCCGTTATGGATTTATCCGGAACATAATAACGTGCAAATCCCTACGGATATCAATGTTATTAAGAAATGGGATAAACAGGCCGAGAACTTATTGGCGAACGGGGCGAAAGTATTGTGGTTCCCGGATGCCAAGACTTACAAGAACGTGACGGTAGAAGGATTATTCCAGACAGATTACTGGAATTACCGGATGTTTAAGTCCATCTGCGAATGGGTAAAGAAACCGGTCTCTCCGGGTACCCTCGGATTATTAATGAATCCCTCTCATCCGGTTTTCGCTCATTTCCCGACGGATTTCCATACAAACTGGCAATGGTTCACGATGATAAAGAATAGCCATCCGTTGATACTGGACCAGCTTCCGGATAATTACAGGCCAATCGTACAGGTGATCGATAACGTGGAGCGTAATCATAAATTAGGGATGATCCAAGAATTCAATGTCGGCCCGGGCAAGTTATTAATCTGTATGACAGACTTGGAAACCCAACAAGAATACCCGGAAGCCCGCCAATTATACCGTAGCTTATTAAGTTATATGGATTCCTCCGAGTTCTCGCCTCAGATGACATTAACGCCCGCTCAATTGATTGAGTTATTCACGCATCAAGTCGGAGATTCGAAGATTAAGGAATTAGGGAATATCTCGTATGATGAGTAAGCGACCTCACTTTTGACGTATATTCACATAGAGACGCAGCGTGCTGCGTCTCTTTCCCTATAATATTCATAATCATCAAACAAGATAGTCTTTCGTAACGGAACGCTCGCAGGATAGTAACTCCTTGGGAGTACCACTAAACAAGATCTCACCCCCCATTAGTCCGCCTCCAGGACCTATCTCGATCACATAGTCCGCCGCTTTCAAGACATTCAGATTATGTTCGATCAAGAAGACACTATTGCCTTGATCTACCATAGAATCGAATAAGGAGATAATATGCCTGATATCTTTCACGTGCAAGCCATCCGTCGGCTCATCCAAGACAAAGACCTTGCTTTGGGTTCCTAGATAAGACGCCAGTTTCACCCGTTGCAACTCACCTCCCGATAATGTGGATAAGGCTTGGTTCAAATGCAAATACCCCAGACCAACCAGCATAAGCGGACGGAGTTTCTCCGCTATCACCGTTCCCGCAAAACGAAGGGAAGCCTTGCGGACTGTCAAGTCCATCACCTCGGCGATCGTAAGACCATCCACTGTATACCGCAAGGCTTCCGGGGAATAACGCAATCCTCCACAAGCCTCACAAACGGTCTCGATCGAATCCATAAAAGCCATATCAGACACGATCACGCCTTTTCCCCCACAAACCGGGCAACCGCCTTTTCCGTTAAACGTGAACATACTAAGCCCAGCCTTACTTTCCTTAGCGAAAAGTTTACGAATATCATCCGCAACTCCCAGATAAGTGGCCGGAGTGGAACGCAAGCTGATCCCGATATTCTTTTGGCTGATATAAATCACCTCCTCGGGGAAATCCCGGCGGAAGCATTCCATCAACGAGCTTTTCCCTGAACCGGCTACACCGGCGATCACCGCCAGTACTCCCATAGGAAGATCTACCGTCACGTCCTTCAAGTTATGAAGACGGGCATGCTTTACCGTAAACCAACCGGACGGGATCCGGAGGCTTTCCTTCAGAGGGGTATTTTCTCCTAGCATACGGCCGGTCAAGGTATCGCTACGGAGTAAGCCCGCATAATCTCCCTCGTACAAGATACGGCCGCCCTCCATACCCGAACCCGGCCCCATATCCACGATATGATCGGCGATCTGTATCATTTCCTTATGATGTTCCACCAGCAAGACCGTATTCCCATGATCCCGCAACTTTCGGACCGAGGCTTTCAATAAATGGATATCGTGGCTATGCAAGCCCACGCTCGGCTCATCCAACACATAAAGCATATCGGAAAGAGATGAGTTGATATATTTAGCGATCTTACAGCGTTGCGCCTCCCCGCCGGAAAGGGTTTCCATGGAGCGATCCAGCGTCAAATACCCCAAACCGATCTCCAATAAGGCGGATAACCGGCCTCCGATCGCCTGCTTCATGTCTTTCGCCAACGGGTCATCAATCTCCCGAAGCCAAGCGATTATCTCGGGGATCGCCATATGAGTTACTTCGGCTATATTTCTCCCGTTGATCCGGCAAGAAAGTACCTTATCGTTCAAGCGGGTCCCACCGCAATCCGGGCAGATTCCCATCGTAACCATCGGTTCCAAGACCTTTTGATGGATCTTCCCTTCCTCGGAATTGATGATGCTGCGATACATACGGGTTACCAAGCCCTCATATTTCGCCGTCTTCGGCCAGTCGACAGGAGGATTCTTCAAACGGATTTGCGGGGAATAAAGGAATAAGCGCAACTCCTCCGGCGTATAATCCCGGATCTTCTTATCCAGATCGAAAAGGCCGCTGCAAGCATAACGTATCCATCGCCATTGGCCGGGCTGGAAGGTGACGTAATGGATCACGTCCTCATCGTTCAGGCATTTATCAAAATCAACCAGCTTATGCACGTCCAGCTCACGAATCTCCCCCAATCCGTCACAACGGGTACAACGGCCTTGCGGATGATTAAAGGAGAATGTATCCGAATATCCGACAAAGGGTTTGCCCACCCGTGAGAACAACAGACGGAGCAACGAATAGATATCCGTATAAGTCCCCACCGTAGAACGGGCGTTGGGAGCGGGCTTCCGCTGGTCTATCACGATAGCGACCGGCAGATTCCCGATCCGGTCTACATGCGGACGGCCATATTTGGGCAGGTATTGCTGCACGAAACTGGGGAACGTCTCATTCAACTCCCGACGTGAACTGGCGGCAATGGTATCCAATACCAACGACGATTTCCCGGAACCCGAGACCCCGGTGAATATAGTGATTTGCTTCTTCGGAATATCCAGAGAGATATGTTTCAAGTTATTCTCATAAGCTCCCTCGATCTTGATATATTCTTGATTTGACATAACCAATGACTTTAATGAACGAATGACAAAGATACGATCTAATCCTGTCTTTTTAATAGATATAAAGCGTATCTTGTAACACTACCTTTTGAGAGAGGTTACCAAGTAGAGGAAAGAGGATAGCTATATATGGCGCTTTTTACTCAAAAAGGCCGCTTTTTATACACGATAGGTCATGAAAGCCTACGCAACTAGTCGTGTTAGGCAACGCCAATAGTCACGTTGGGCATCGAAAGCAGTCATGAATAGGGTTATGAACTGTCATGAATAGGCATCATAACCCTATCATTTCCCCATCGTAACCCTATGAGATAGCCCAAACAACCCATAAGATATGAATTACGATGAACTAATTTCGCTAGAATGAAAGGCTGTTTTTTGACATCTATCTATTTAACAAACGATTACTGATTTTTTCTTGCGTATTTAGGAGCGAGCCGTACTTTGTCCCGGAAAAATCGATTCTCCGGGACTTAACTTTACAATTTGTCAATTTGATTATTCTGTCGAAAGACACCATCTTATTAAGGCATTTAATTCGTCGCATGGAAAGGAGCCTTGAATTCCGGACGGAGCGTACAGGTATCTTCCAATGGGAAATCCCGAGGGGCCTCTTGCGTCACTTCCCCGGTGGCTGCCCATTCAGCCCCTCTTAGTAAGGTTACCTGAAAACCCGTACACTCCATCGAGTAAATCATATTCGGGTCATTGCCGCAATGCCCCAACAGATCGACAAAGACACGCCCCTTCCCCCACTTTACCGTCCACATCAACGGTTCATGGCGTCCACGCTCATAAGCGGTAGCCAATATCTCCACATTCCGTACCGGACCACGCAAGCGGGTATAAATCTCGTCCTTGAAATGTTTCCATCTTATAGGCAGACCTTTCAAAATAGGGTGCTCCGGCGCACGATGCTCTAGGATCGTCTCATGCTGCAAGCCATGATAACCCGCATAACCGGGTGTATAATCGTATACATATTTGCCCTCTTTCCAATACAGGTAAGGACCGTCTTTCTCGTTTCGCCCCTCCCAAGCTCCCATGCCGATTATCTCGTTGTACGCTTTCCAACCGGCCATAGGTACCACGGAGGAATGGATAATCACGACCCCACCACCATCCGCTACATAGTTCTCGAAAGCTTTTTGGACAGGCTCGGGCCAGACTTCACCTCCGTAATTAACAACAACCAAGTTATATTTAGCGAAATCGGGCTTAAAGGTATTTATATCTCCTCCGAAATCCGGGGTAAAGACGAAATCCACCTTAAACATTCCACTGTTCTCTAAAATCTGCTTCATGGCCTCGCAAGCACCTCGCCAATAATGACTGCCATCTTGCCCGGCGATCATCATCGTTTTTATCACCTTTTTCTGGGCGTAAGAGGTTGAGGCTGATAAGGCGCAACAGATAAGCGCTATAAAATAGATATACTTTCTCATGGTTGTTGGGGTTTAATGTTTTTACTCTCGGGGCTCCATTCGATACGGTCATAGCAACGGGTGGTTCGCAAATTATATCCTCGCTCATCAACCGTAAACTTCCCATCCTTAAAATAATCGATATATAACTCGGAGATCCCGTCATTATTGCGATCCTCCACCGTAAGCGCATATTTATCCGTCACATAGATCTCATCCGATATATATTGGATCTCTTTCGTATAATTATCCACGATCACGTAATAAAACTTAAACAGGTCGAAAGTAGGGTAATGCCCATTATCCCGCCCGAAAAGCATGACCTCTTCCATAGCGGCATCATCATCCATATTCGCTAAAACGGATTGTTGAAACCAAAAGCCGTCTTTTTGCGCTTGCGGAGGAATCCAGTCCCAACCCTCTTGATGGGCTGTCACCCGGAATTGGGCATGGGCGCCCATACAAACGAAAAGTAGGAGAACCCAATAAATCAATCGTCTTATCATGTCTATCATTTTTAATTATTATTCATATTTATAAGGCACAAATGTAATGATATGTCTCTTATTGATTATATTTGTCTTGTATTAAATTCACCTTTAGTCTAAATATATTATGAGCGATCAACCAATAGATTTTACGCAACGTAACATAGCCATCGACATCCTCCGGGCCGTCACGATGTGCGTGATGATCTTCGAAAGCGTACATCAAATTAAAAATTTAAACATTAAAACATATCGCTATATGAAAAAGATTATCGGACTATTCTTGCTTATATGGGCTATAGGTTCAGCCCAAGTTTCCGCCCAATCAGAGACAAACCGTTTAGATAGTATCATGCCCGTACGAGGCTTGGCCATCGCCGCTCCATCCGCACAGAAGTTGGATCTATTCTTGAAGTTCGTCCAAGAGGAACTGGCTCCCAGTCATTTCAACTTGTTGATTCTACGGGTAGACTGGAATTATGCCTATGAGTCCCATCCAGAACTGAGGGATCCGACCCCACTCACACGAGAGGATGTGAAAAAGATCGTAAAGGTTTGCCGGGATAACGGAATACGTATCGCTCCCCAGATCAATCTCTTGGGGCATCAATCATGGGCTGAGACTACCTACGCTTTATTACGTGAGTATCCGGAGTTCGACGAGACGCCACACGTGGATACCAAGAACTATACGGGTTGGCCCAACTCAGACGGACTTTATTGTAAAAGTTACTGCCCGCTTCATCCGGAAGTACATAAAATCGTATTCGCTTTAGTAGACGAGTTGACGGATGTTTTCGAAACTCAATTATTCCATGCCGGAATGGACGAGGTCTTTTATATCGGACATGATAGTTGCGTCCGTTGCGGCGGACATGACAAGGCTGAGTTATATGCCGGTGAGGTCACTAAAATACAAAACCACTTAGCCTCACAAGGCAAACGATTGATGATATGGGGAGACCGCCTGATCGATGGCAAAACTACCGGGATCGGCGCTTGGGAAGCCAGCATGAACAATACCTACCGTGCGATCGACTTGATCCCGAAAGATGTTTTTATCTGCGACTGGCATTATGAGCGTGCCGAGCAAACCGCTGTTTACTTTGCCATGAAAGGCTTCGACGTTGCTACATGCCCTTGGCGTAAACCTCAGATAGCGCTTCAACAGGTAGATGATATGATCCATTTCCGCCAGCATTCAAATCCGGAAATGTCTCGCCATTTCCAAGGAATTATCGAGACAGTCTGGTCCGGTGCAGACAGTTTCCTCGAGGCCTATTATAACCCGACTACCTATAAGCAAGAGGTCTCAGACGCTGTCACGGTCAAGAAACTAATCGAGAAATATAAGGCTTTGGAGAATCAGTGAATGTAATTTAGGTCATAATACCTGTAATCCATCTACAAAAGTTTCTCCGGATTTCATCGATCTTTGCCGTTGCAATCGAAAAGGGATAAACAAACCAAGAAGTAGAACTTATTAAAATAGCAATTATGACACTAAACGAATTCTTGAAGTATGTAGAGACAAGAAAGCCTCTTAAAGGAGACGAGATCCATCAGTTTATGAACAAGATGAGCGATGAGGCCAGACGCATGACATTCGAGTTAAACGGCTCATATCACGATCCCGAGGAAATCCGTGAGCTGTTATCCCGCTTGTTTAATAAGCCGGTCGATCCGTCTTTTCGTGTATTCCCCCCGTTCTATACGGATTTTGGGAAGAATATCACGGTAGGCAAGAACGTTTTCATCAACGCTTGCTGTCATTTTCAAGATCATGGCGGGGTGACACTGGACGACGGTTGCCAGATCGGGCATAACGTGGTCTTTGCCACCCTCAACCACGGCTTCGCCCCCGAAGACCGGAGCACTACCTACCCTGCCCCGATCGTTCTGAAAAAGAATGTCTGGGTAGGCTCGAACGCAACGATCCTATCCGGCGTAACCATTGGCGAGAACGCTATAGTCGGAGCCGGCTCGGTAGTTACTAAAGATGTACCGGACAATGCCATCGTGGGAGGTGTTCCCGCCAAGGTCATAAAATACATCCAATAACCCGTAACACCGATTACGACATCTGGGATTTCCGATATTCATTCGGGGTACACCCCACGGTCTTCTTGAATATGCGGCTGAAGTGCTGGGAGTATTGGAATCCTAGGTCGTAAGCGATTTGGCTGACGGTCTTGTTTGTCCCTAATATCCATTCTTTCGCTAAGGAAATAATCCGGTCTTGTATATTTTCTTGGGCAGTTTTCCCTGTCTCTTTCTTGATCAGATCACCGAAATAGTTCGGGGACAAACAAATCTTCTCGGCGAAATACCGTACAGTAGGTAGCCCCTCCTGTCTTAACAGATCGCTTTGCAGGTATTCATCCAGTAATCGTTCGAACCTCACCAACACATCCTTATTCGTCTCCGCACGGGTCGTAAACTGACGGTCATAAAAACGCAGGCAATAATCGAGCAGCAACTCGATATTCATCGCGATCAGCCGTTTGCTATGCTTGTCGATGGAGTGCTCCAACTCGATCTGGATTTTCCTCAGGCAATCCACGAAGATCCCCTTCTCTTCCTCAGAGAGATGTAACGCCTCGTTTGATTCATAGGAGAAGAAAGAATAACGCTTGATGTCCCGTCCCAAAGCCGTACCACGGATCAAGTCCGGATGGAAAAGCAACCCATGCGCCAAAGGCCGGGTCCCATCCTTAAGCTCAATACCCGTCACCTGCCCGGGAGCGAATCCTACTACGGTTCCTTCTTGATAATCATAATATTGCCTCCCATACCGAATATCCCCGCATTTCGTATCTTTCAGGAAAAGTCCGTATATACCATAATTAACCCGGAAATTAGTAGGCCATGTCTCGGACTTGGATAAATCTACCACGCTCACCAATGGGTGCAACGTCTCCAAGCCAAACATCTTGTTGTATTGATCGACGGTATCGATCTTTATTAGATTCTCCATAAGGCTATCTGTTTTATCGCAAAGATAAACATTCCAAATCTAACAGCCTCATGCCATCAGATAAAATCCACCAAGCCGGATGATATCGTATTGAAAAATATGTACGAAAGGAATATTGAAAAGGAGGAAGGAGAAATAAAAAGCGGTCTGGACGGGACTCGAACCCGCGACCCCATGCGTGACAG
>OJPT01000475.1_pt1 | contig 18860 bp, 8 predicted proteins | sample 1598641 | NCBI WGS metagenome assembly OJPT01 (sample SAMN03922495, study PRJEB24848) | human gut metagenome | isolation source: stool sample | host: Homo sapiens | place: Germany | collected 2011-11 | reverse complement strand
AGATATACCCGAGTGCTTTTGATGGTTAAATATATAATTTTAGATTTAGAAAAAGTCAGCAAACAAGCCGAATTTTATATTGCTTAATTATTTTCTTGACATCAAGACTACCGTCTCGATGTGTGCCGTGTGGGGGAACATATCTACGGGTTGGATTTTTTGGGCTTTGTAGGGGCTGTTTTGGGTTAGGTAGGCTAAATCTCTTGCCAATGTTTCGGGGTTGCAGGAACACAACATCGGGCTTTTCGTCCTCGTCTGCAGCTTCTCTCATGAACTCGCCCGCATCGGCTTTGTAGAAACGGATATTTTTCAGATTATTTGCTCTTGCGTTTACGATTGCATCCCTCACGGCATCGCCGTTAAGTTCTGCACCGATAACATTGCCTGCGCCGTTTTTGGCGGCAATTATGCCGATTGTGCCGATTCCGCAGTAGGTGTCAAGCACGGTTTCGTTGCCTTTGAGATTTGCAAATTCAATTGCTTTGCCGTACAAAACTTCGGTTTGAACGGGGTTAATTTGGTAAAAGCTTTTCGGCGAAATTCTGAACCTGCAACCGCAGAGAATATCCTCAATATAACCCTTGCCGTACAGCACTTTCTGATTGTCACCGAGTACAAGGTTGGTGCGGTAGGGGTTTATATTTTGCACAATGGTTGTGATTTCGGAAAACTGTTGCAGAATCGCTTTTACAAAATTGTTTTTTGACGGAAAAACAGGTGTACCTGTCACAAGCACAAGCATAATCTGATTTGTCGCAAAGCCTCTTTTCACAAGAATGTGACGGAGAAAACCTTTGCCTGTGTCCTCGTTATAGGTTGTCATTCTGAAAGAGGGGAGGAGCTTGCGTACTGCAACGATGATTTTGTCGGCAATAACATCCTCTGTCTGACAGCTGTCAATTCCGACAACATGATGACTGCCAGACTGATACACACCCGAAATGATTTTGCCCTTTTTGTCCGTATAAAAAGCCGCCTGAACCTTGTTGCGGTAGTGGTAGGGAGTTTTCATTCCGATAATTTTTTCAACGGTGCAAAAGCGTTTGAGAAGTTTTTCGACTTTTCTCTGCTTGAATTCAAGCTGTTCGGGATATGACAGATTTTGCAGTTGACAACCGCCGCATTTTTTGTAAACGGGACAGCTTTGTTTATTGGTTTCAGGTCTGTTACTCATAATATTTCCTCACATTTTATTGCATTGTATATATCCTTTATTTTATCATCAATCATATTGATATGCAACAGAAACAAACCCTAAATGACAAAGAAAAACGCAGGAGGGAAATCCGCTCCTGCGCTTTCTGATTATTAACCGGTATATCAAAAAATTGAGGATTATCAGGTTATTTGTAATCAATTAAAGATTTGTGTATCCCATAAGGCTTTCGTCAACCTCTTTGGCAACATCTCTGCCCTCACGAATCGCCCAGACAACAAGTGACTGTCCTCTGTGCATATCGCCAGTAACAAATACATTTTCAACATTTGTCTTGTGTGAGCCTTCTGCCGTTGCAACATTGGTTCTTGCGTTTGTTTCAACACCGAATGCCTTGGTTACATAGTTTTCACTGCCGAGGAATCCTGCCGCAATGAGTACGAGTTCAACATCAACCTTGTATTCTGAGCCTTCAACCTCTTTCATCATAAGTCTGCCTGTTTTAGCATCCTTTTCGGGTTTGAGCTTAACAAGCTCCGCACCTACAAGATTACCGTTCTTGTCAGCAATGAACTGCTTAACGGTTGTCTGATAAACTCGTGGATCGTGACCGTAAACTTCAATAGCCTCTTCCTGACCGTAGTCTGTTTTGCAGACTCTCGGCCATTGCGGCCATGGGTTATCAGCACTTCTTGTGTCGGGAAGTTTAGGCATCATTTCAAGCTGGAGAACGGATTTTGCACCGTGTCTGATGCTTGTGCCGACGCAGTCGTTACCTGTGTCGCCACCGCCGATTACCATTACATTCTTGCCTTTTGCGCTGATGAATGTACCCTCTCTGAGGTTGCAGTCAAGAAGTGACTTTGTTGTTGATTTGAGGAAGTCAACGGCAAAGTGAATGCCGTTAGCCTCTCTGCCGGGAACTTTGATATCTCTCGGATTTGATGCACCGCAAGCAAGGATTACACGGTCAAAGTCCTTGAGAATTTCGCTTGCCTTGATGTCTTTGCCGACATTTGAGCAGGTTTCAAAGGTTACGCCTTCTTCTTCCATAATGTTAATCTTGCGTTCGATAACATCTTTTTCAAGCTTCATATTCGGAATGCCGTACATAAGCAGACCGCCTACTCTGTCATTGCGTTCAAATACCGTTACAGAGTGACCGCGCTGATTGAGCTGGTCGGCAGCGGCAAGTCCCGATGGACCCGAACCGATGATTGCAATTTTCTTGCCTGTTCTTACCTTTGGAATTTTTGCGTCTGCAAGACCTTCTTCATAGGCATTTTCAATGATTCCGTATTCGTTGGCTTTTACGCTGACAGCGTCACCGTTTGCACCGCAGGTGCATGCCTTTTCACAGAGAGCGGGACATACACGGGATGTGAATTCGGGGAAGTTGTTTGTAACTTTAAGACGGTTGTAAGCCTGTTCCCAGTTGCCCTTGTAGATGAGGTCATTCCATTCGGGAATGAGGTTGTTAAGCGGACAGCCTGAGAATGCAGAACCAATCTGCATTCCTGCCTGACAGAAAGGCACGCCGCAGTCCATGCATCTTGCACCCTGTTTTTGCTGATCCTCTTTGCTGAGGGGATCGTGAAATTCGTCAAAATTTTTGATTCTTTCTTTTACGGAGTATGCCGGGGCATCCTCACGCTTATATTCCATAAATCCTGTTGGCTTTCCCATAAATATCCCCTCCTTATTTATTATTCACAATTTCGTAGAAAGCTTCAATCTGTGCCTGCTCGTTTGTAAGACCTTTTTCTTCATAAGCGGCAATTGCAGCCATCATTCTCTTGTAGTCGTGCGGAATAATCTTCTTGAATTTCGGAAGATACTCGTCAAAGTTATCAAGGATTTTCTTGCCTCTCTGTGAACCTGTTGCTGCAACATGTTCTTCAATAAGTGTCTTGAGTTCGATTATATCGTACTTTTCGGATACTTCCGAGAAGTGAACCATTTCCTTGTTAAGCTTTGTGTAAAGGTCTCTTTCTTCATCAAGAACATAGGCAACACCGCCGGACATACCTGCGGCAAAGTTTTTGCCTGTTTTGCCGATAACAACAACCCGACCGCCTGTCATATATTCACAACCGTGGTCGCCGACACCCTCAATAACTGCCGTTGCGCCTGAGTTTCTTACGCAGAAACGCTCGCCTGCAACACCGTTGATGAATGCCTTGCCGCTTGTTGCACCGTAAAGTGCAACATTACCGATGATGATGTTGTTACCTGCGTCAAATGTTGAGTTCTTCGGAGGATAAACTACCAGCTTACCGCCTGAAAGTCCCTTGCCGAAGTAGTCGTTTGAGTCGCCCACAAGTTCAAGTGTGAGTCCCTTTGGAATGAATGCGCCAAAGCTCTGACCGCCCGAACCGTTGCAGACTACTGTAAATGTATCGTCATCAAGGTTGTTGTAATGCTTTCTTGTAACCTCAGAACCGAAGATTGTACCGAATGAACGGTCAGTGTTCTTAACATTGACTTCAACCTTTTTCTTTGTGCCTTTTGCAAGAACCTTTGCAAATTCTTTGCAGAGGATTCTCTCGTCAAGTGTTGATTCAAGCTTGAAATCGTAAAGGCTCTTTTTGTTGTATTCAACCTTTTCCGAAACAAAGTTTGTATCAAGAATGTTAGAAAGGTCAACCTCGGCAGCCTGTCCTGTGATGCATTCTTTTCTCTTGATGAGGTCAATTCTTCCGACAAGCTCATCAACGGTTTTTACACCGAGCTTTGACATATATTCACGAAGTTCGCTTGCTACAAACTTCATAAAGTTTATTACATATTCGGGCTTGCCGCAGAATCTTTTTCTGAGCTCGGGGTTCTGTGTTGCAACACCGAACGGGCAGGTATCAAGGTTACATACTCTCATCATTGCACAACCGAGAGTTACAAGCGGAGCAGTAGCAAAACCAAATTCCTCTGCACCGAGCATTGCGGCAATTGCAACATCACGGCCGTTCATAAGCTTACCGTCGGTTTCAATAACAACCTTGTTACGAAGGTCGTTCATAATGAGCGTCTGATGAGCCTCGGCAAGACCGAGTTCCCACGGCAGACCTGCATTGTAGATTGAGTTTCTCGGAGCAGCGCCTGTACCGCCGTCATAACCTGAAATAAGGATTACGCCTGCACCTGCTTTTGCAACGCCTGCGGCAACCGTACCTACACCGCATTCCGAAACGAGCTTAACAGAGATTCTTGCGTCTTTGTTAGAATTTTTGAGGTCGTAGATAAGCTGTGCAAGGTCCTCGATTGAGTAAATGTCGTGGTGCGGTGGGGGAGAGATGAGCGATACACCCGGTGTTGAATGACGGGTTTTTGCAATCCAGGGATAAACCTTTTTGCCCGGAAGATGTCCGCCTTCGCCCGGCTTTGCACCCTGAGCCATTTTAATCTGAATTTCGTTTGCAGATGTGAGGTATCTTGATGTAACACCGAAACGACCTGACGCAACCTGCTTGATTGCAGAACATCTGTCAACCTTCTGTCCTTTTGTGAGAAGTCGTTCAAGGCTTTCGCCGCCCTCACCGGAGTTTGACTTGCCGTGAAGCTGATTCATTGCAATCGCAAGTGTTTCGTGAGCCTCCTGTGAGATTGAACCGTAGGACATAGCGCCTGTCTTGAAACGCTTTACGATTGAATCAACGCTTTCAACCTCATCAAGCGGAACAGGAGTTTCTGCAAAGTTGAAGTCGAAAAGGCCTCTGATATTTACAGGATCCATTTCTTCGGAAATCATATGAGAATACTTTTTGTAAAGCTCATAGTCGCCTGTTCTTGTTGCCTGCTGGAGCATATATATAGTCTGCGGATTGTAGAGGTGTTCCTCTTTGCCGCTTCTGAACTTGTGTGAACCACGGGATTCAAGCTCATCGCTTACACCGAGGTCAAGCGGATCAAATGCCGCTGTGTGAAGTTTGTCAACATTCTTTTCGATATCCTTGATTGTGATACCGCCGATTCTGCTGACTGTGCCTGTGAAGTATTCGTCAATAACATCCTTGCCGATACCGATAGCCTCAAAAATCTGTGAGCCCTGATATGACTGGATTGTTGAAATACCCATTTTTGACGCAATCTTTACGATGCCGTGGAGAACTGCGCTGTTGTAATCGTCAACTGCTGCGTAGTAGTCCTTGTCAAGAAGGTCATCACCGATAAGCTCGTGAATTGTTTCCTGAGCAAGATACGGGTTGATTGCACTTGCACCGTAACCGAGAAGTGTTGCAAAATGATGAACTTCTCTCGGCTCACCGCTTTCAAGTATCATTGCAAGTGAAGTTCTCTTCTTTGTTGCAACAAGGTGCTGATGAAGAGCGGATACTGCAAGAAGTGACGGAATTGCAAGATGGTTTTCGTCAACTCCTCTGTCGGAGAGGATAAGAATATTTGCACCGTCATTGTAAGCCTTGTCAGCTTCAATGAAAAGTCGCTTAACAGCCTTTGAAAGTCTTGTGTTCTTGTAGTAGAGAATCGGGATAACCGCAACCTTAAAGCCCGGAATGTGCATATTCTTGATTTTGAGAATATCGGTTGATGTAAGAATCGGGTTGTGAATCTTCATAACCTTGCAGTTTTCGGGACGCTCCTCAAGGATGTTGCCGTCCTCGCCGATATAAATTGTTGTTGATGTTACAACTTCCTCACGGATTGCGTCAATCGGCGGGTTTGTAACCTGTGCAAAGAGCTGTTTGAAGTAGTTGAAAAGCGGCTGCGGTTCTTTTGAAAGAACTGCAAGTGGACTGTCTGTACCCATTGCGGCAATTGACTCTGTGCCGTTCTTTGCCATAGGAAGGATTGATGTCATAACATCTTCGTAGGTATATCCGAAAGCCTTCTGGAGTTTTTGTCTTTCTTTATATGAATGCTCCTCAACCTTCATATTAGGAATTTTGAGGTCTTTAAGACAAACAAGATTACTGTCGAGCCATTCGCCGTAAGGCTGTTTTGACGCATAATACTCTTTGAGTTCATCGTCATCAATGAGTCTGCCCTGAACCGTATCGACAAGGAGCATTTTGCCCGGGCGAAGTCTTTCCTTTGTAACAATCTTTGCGGGATCAATAGGAAGTGCACCGACTTCCGATGAAAGAATGAGGTTGCCGTCATCCGTGATGTAGTATCTTGACGGACGCAGACCGTTACGGTCAAGAACCGCACCCATAATGTCACCGTCAGAGAAAAGGATTGACGCAGGACCGTCCCACGGCTCCATCATTGTTGCATAATACTGATAGAAGTCCTTTTTCTTCTGGCTCATTGTGCCGTTATTATCCCACGGCTCCGGAATTGTAATCATAACGGCAAGAGGAAGCTCCATACCGCTCATTACGAGAAATTCAAGTGTATTATCAAGCATTGCAGAGTCTGAACCCTCTGTGTTTACAACAGGAATAACCTTGTCAAGGTCGCCCTTGAGATGCTCTGAACGCATTGTTTCCTCACGGGCAAGCATCTTGTCAGCGTTGCCTCTGATTGTGTTGATTTCACCGTTGTGAACAATCATTCTGTTAGGATGAGCTCTCTGCCAGCTTGGATTTGTGTTGGTTGAAAAACGGGAGTGAACCATAGCGATTGCAGACTCGTAATCCTCGTCCTGAAGATCAAGGAAGAAGTTACGGAGATCGCCGACAAGGAACATACCTTTATATACAATAGTTCTGCTTGAAAGCGAAACTACATATGTGTCTTCATTACTCTGTTCAAAAACTCTTCTTGCAACATAGAGCTTTCTGTCGAACGGGAGACCTCTTTTTACACCGTGAGGTCTTTTGATAAAGCACTGCATAATTGCAGGCATACATTCAACCGCTCTGTGACCGAGGACCTCGGGCTTTGAAGGAACATTTCTCCAGCCGAGAACTGTAAGACCTTCTTTTTCTGCAATGATTTCAAACATCTTCTTTGCCTGATTTCTTGCAAGCTCATTCTGAGGGAAGAAGAACATACCTACAGCGTAATCTCTTTCGGAACCGAGCTTAATGCCGATTTCAGCAGCTGCCTTCTTAAAAAATTTGTGTGAAATCTGGAGAAGAATACCTACGCCGTCACCTGTTTTGCCTTCGGCATCCTTACCTGCTCTGTGTTCGAGAGTTTCAACAATTGTCAGAGCGTTTGCCACGGTGTCGTGTGACTTGATACCCTTAATATTAACAACAGCTCCGATACCGCAGTTATCATGTTCAAACTTCGGAGAATACAGAGTCTTGTTGTTCTCTCTGACTGTCTGTTCCATTAATGATCACCCTTTCCTGTTAATCACAAAAATTATTCAGCGGACTTTTTATATACATATATATGTAAAAGGAAGTTTGCTTTCGTAAACTTATCGGTTCAAAGTGGCAATTAATGTTCTGCCGGTTAATAATCAATCATATATATGTAATTGTAAAATGCCCAATCTCTTCTCAGCGGTAAAACCGCTATGCTCAGCCTGTTCTATATCCTGCAAAGGTGAATGTGCAGGTCGGCTGATGTTCTGAAATGCCCTGTCATCGTTGATCAAGAAAAATCAGCACTTAGATTATATAACTATACATTGTGCTTTGTCAAGGGAAAATAGAGGAAAATTGCAACTTTTAAGGGTAAAACTTTCATTTTACTGTGATTGTTGTAGAAAATATGCAACTCTTATTGGTGTTTCAGCTTAATTTTGCAGGAAATTTAATAAAACTTGCAATTTCAAAACTTTTTTCAAAAAATGTATTGACAAATTCGCAAAAGTGGAATATACTAACAACATCAAAGACAGCAAGGGCGCTGTGAGCTGAGGCTTACAGTGTCCTTTTCTGTTTTTATAAAGCAAAAATCAGACCATTAAAATTTATTTTCAAAATGGATAGGAGAGAATTAAAATGGCAAAAGTTCCCGAAATTTTTGGCAGCATGGTATTTAATGACCAGAAGATGCAGGAAAGACTTCCAAAGTCAACTTACAAGGCTTTGAAAAAGACAATCCAGAACGGTGAACCGCTTGACCTCAGCGTTGCAAATGTTGTTGCGGCTGCTATGAAGGACTGGGCAGTTGAAATGGGTTGTACCCACTACACACACTGGTTCCAGCCGATGACAGGTATTACAGCCGAAAAGCATGACAGCTTTATCGCACCGAACGGTGAAGGTCAGGTTATCATGGAGTTCTCAGGTAAAGAGCTTGTAAAGGGCGAGCCTGATGCTTCTTCTTTCCCAAGCGGCGGTATTCGTGCCACATTCGAGGCAAGAGGCTATACAACATGGGATCCGACATCATATGCATTCGTTAAGGACGGAACACTTTACATTCCTACAGCATTCTGTTCTTATACAGGCGAGGTTCTCGATAAGAAAACTCCTCTTCTTCGTTCAATGGAGAGAATGAATACAGAGGCTGTAAAGATTCTTCATCTTCTCGGCAAAGACGATGTTACAAGAGTTACAACAACAGTAGGTCCGGAGCAGGAATACTTCCTTATTGATAAGGACGCTTACGACCAGAGAGAGGACCTTATTTATACAGGCAGAACACTTTTCGGTGCAAAAGCTCCTAAAGGACAGGAACTTGACGACCATTACTTCGGTGCAATCAAGACAAGAGTTGCTGCTTATATGAAAGACCTTGACGAGGAACTCTGGAAACTCGGTATTCTTGCAAAGACAAAGCATAACGAAGTTGCTCCTTCACAGCACGAGCTTGCTCCTATCTTCACAACAACAAACATTGCAACCGACCACAACGAGCTTACAATGGAAGTTATGAAGAAGGTTGCCGAAAGACACGGTCTTGTTTGTCTTCTTCATGAAAAGCCGTTTGCAGGTGTTAACGGTTCCGGTAAGCACAACAACTGGTCAATTTCAACCAACACAGGCGAAAACCTTCTTGAGCCCGGCAAGACTCCTGAAAACAACCTTCAGTTCCAGCTTTTCCTTGCAGCAGTTGTAAAGGCTGTTCACGAGTATCAGGATCTTCTCAGAATCACGGTTGCATCGGCAGGTAACGACCACCGTCTCGGCGCTAACGAAGCACCGCCTGCAATCATTTCAATGTATCTCGGTGATGACCTCGGCGAACTCGTTGATTCAATCATCAATGACAGAGAATATGTAAGCAAGGGTAAGCAGAAGATGAGAACAGGCGTTGATGTTCTTCCTGACTTTATGAAAGATACATCGGACCGTAACCGTACATCACCTTTTGCATTCACAGGTAACAAGTTTGAATTCAGAGCACTTGGTTCTTCACTTAACATTGCCTGTCCTAACTATATGCTCAACACTATGGTAGCCGAAGAACTTTCAGAGTTCTACGATGAGCTTAAAGATGCGGATGATATGGACGCAGCTATCAAGGCTCTTGTTAAGAAAGTATTCACAGAGCATCAGAACATTATCTTCAACGGCAACAACTACGCTCCCGAGTGGGTTGAAGAGGCTGAAAGAAGAGGACTTCTTAACCTCAAGTCACTTCCTGACGCAATGGAACACTTCCTTGACAAGAAGAATGTTGACCTCTTTGTTAAGAATAAGATTTGTTCGGCAGACGAAATCCGTGCAAGATATGAAATTGAGCTTGAAAGCTATTCTAAGCAGATTAACATTGAGGCTCTCACAATGATTGATATGGCTAAGAAGAACATTCTTCCTGCCGTTACATCATATGTAAGAGATCTTACGGATACAGCACTTGCCAAGAAGGCACTTTCAGACGCTATTCCTACAAGTGTTGAGGAAGACCTTATTACAAGCCTTTCAAACAAACTTGTATGTTTCTCAAAGAAAACTGCAGAGCTTGAAGAGGCTGTTATCAAGGCAAGCGACTACAGCGATGACAACCTCAAGTATGCTAAGTACTACAGAGAAACAGTATTTGCACTTATGCAGGAACTCAGAGCTGTCGGTGACGCAATGGAAACAGAAACAGCTTCGGAATACTGGCCTTATCCTTCATACGGCGAACTTCTTTTCGGTGTGTGATTGATAGAACCTCTATTTATACTAAATAACATTATTTATATTGTATAACAGGTAACACAACGGCGTGTGATTGACAGAATTAAACTGTCAACTCCACGCCGTTTTTGTTATTTTGATAAAAGGAGAGATTTATATGGCAGAACTAATTTACGGAGGCACAGGCGTCTGGTTTATGATCGGCGCATTACTCGTGTTCTTTATGCAGTGCGGATTTGCGATGGTTGAAACCGGTTTTACAAGAGCTAAAAACGCAGGTAACATCATTATGAAAAACCTGATGGACTTTTGTATCGGTACGGTTGTATTCAGCCTGTTAGGCTTCGGACTTATGATGTCTGAGGACTATGTTGCAGGATTCATCGGTGTTCCAAACCTCAATATGTTCACAGACTGGATGAACTTTGATTGGAACTCATTCGTATTCCAGCTTGTATTCTGTGCTACAGCAGCTACTATCGTTTCAGGTGCTATGGCAGAGCGTACAAAATTCTCGGCATACTGCGTTTACAGCGCAATTATTTCACTCGTTGTTTACCCGATTGAAGCAGGTTGGGTTTGGAACGGTCAGGGTTGGCTTGCACAGCTCGGCTGTATCGACTTTGCAGGTTCAATCGTAATTCATATGGTCGGCGGTATCTCGGCACTTGTCGGTGCAATCATTCTCGGACCCCGTATCGGTAAGTACGGCAAGAACGGCAAGGTAAACGCTATCCCCGGTCACAGCATCACACTCGGTGCTCTCGGTGTATTCATTCTTTGGTTTGCATGGTACGGCTTTAACGGTGCCGCTGCTGAAGACGGCGCTCGTCTCGGTCAGATTCTTCTTACAACAACAATTGCTCCGGCAGTTGCAACAGTAACAACCATGCTCTTTACATGGATCAAGAACGGCAAGCCTGATGTTTCAATGTGTCTTAACGCATCACTCGCAGGTCTTGTAGCAATCACGGCAGGTTGTGCAGATGTTGACGCAATCGGCGCAGCAGTTATCGGTATCGTTTCAGGTATCCTCATCGTAGTAGCAGTTGAATTCGTTGATATCAAGCTTAAAATAGATGATCCTGTCGGCGCATTCTCGGTACACGGCGTAAACGGTATGTGGGGCGGCCTTGCAGTAGGTCTTTTCGCAACAGGTAACGGTCAGAACGGCATCACAGGCCTTTTCTACGGCGGTGGCTTTGCTCAGCTTGGTAAGCAGGCTCTCGGTATTGTTACAATCGTAGCTTGGACAGTTGTTTGCATGATTATCGTATTCACAATCATCAAAAAGACAGTAGGTCTTCGTGTTACAAAGGATGAAGAAATGAAGGGCCTCGATATCTGCGAGCACGGTCTTATCAGCGCATATGCAGACTTTATGCCAATCGGTGTCGGTACAGCTTCACTTGATGAAACATTTGATGTTGACAGCAATGTTCCTGTAACTCAGGCAGTTCCCGTTCAGCTTGCCGGCAAGTATGATATGGCTACCGACGGAACAAAGATTACTAAGATTGACATTCTTCTCAAGCAGTCAAAGCTTGAAGCTCTTAAAGAAGAAATGGATAAGCTCGGCATCACAGGTATGACAGTATCTCAGGTACTCGGTTGCGGTGCTCAGAAGGGTAAAGCAGAGTATTACCGTGGTGTTGCTATTGAAAGTAACCTCCTTCCTAAGATGAAGGTTGAAATCGTAGTTTGCAAGGTTCCTGTAAAGGCAGTTGTTGATGCGGCTGTTAAGGCACTTTACACAGGTCACATCGGTGACGGCAAAATCTTTATCTATGATGTTGAAGATGTTGTTAAGGTTAGAACAGGCGAAACAGGCTACGACGCTATGCAGGATATTGAATAATCCCCAATAGCTTAATTAACCCTATCCTTTTTAATTCACATAAACCGAGACACCCCGAACGGCAATAGCTGTTCGGGGTGTTTTGGCTCTATACTATATATAGTGTCAAAAATCAAAGTTTACACTATGAAGGATATTTGAATTATACAGCTTAAAACCATAAATAATAATGAAAAGGCAATTTGTTGTAAAGCCCGAAAAATGTTGAAAAGTGTAAAACAAATTTGCAATGAAAATGTTTTTACAAAATTGTAAAAAATATTGTCATAATTCCTTTAAGTAAATAACAATAGGGGTTAATCTTGTAAAATAATAAGATGAATGAAACAATATGCGGTGGTGAGGTTCTTGAAAAATGCTTTGTTGATTTCACACTCTGAACAGAGTGCCGCTTCTTTGTCACAATTGCTCGGAAGCGAAGGCTATACGGAGATTTCCGTCTGCCAAACCTCACAGGAGGCTAAGGAGCTTGCAAATGGTGAGGTTTTTGACCTTATCTGCGTCAATGCACCGCTTGAAAAGGAAAACGGCATTGAGCTTTCAAAGTACTTTGCCGGAACAACCCGTTCAAGTGTTGTGATTATCGTTCCGCAGCGTAATGCGGATTATGTGAATGACGCACTTACGGAGCACGGTGTTCTTGTTATTGCAAAGCCCGTAAACAAGCACCTGTTTCACCACTTTTTGCAGTTTACGGAATGTTTTAAGATGCGTATGTTCCGTGTGATTGAGGAAAATGAAAAGCTCAAGCATATGGTTGCGGATATGAAGATAATAAACAGAGCAAAGTTCCTGCTTATTACCTGCCTTAATATGTCCGAAGATCAGGCGCATCGCTATCTTGAAAAACAGGCTATGGATCTCAGAACAAGCAAGCTTGAGGTTGCAAAGCAGGTTATCAGAACATATGAGAACTGACTGCGATTTTTTTAGTTTATTGAAAGGAATGTGTTTTTATGAGCCGTGCGGCATACTTAATCCTTGAAAACGGAACAGTTTTTGAGGGCAAGGCGTTTGGTGCCGAAAAAGAAACTACGGGAGAACTTGTTTTTACTACAGCAATGACAGGTTATCTTGAAACACTCACCGACCCCAGCTATTACGGTCAGGTGGTTATTCAGACATTCCCTTTAATCGGCAACTATGGTGTTATCCCTGCCGATTTTGAGAGTGACTCTCCGTCGCTGAAAGGTTATATTGTACGAGAATGGTGCCAAGTTCCTTCAAACTTCCGTTGTGAGGGTGATCTTGACACCTTTTTAAAAGAGTCGGGAATTCCCGGCATTTACGGAATTGACACCCGTGCGCTCACAAGAATTGTGCGTGAATACGGTGTTCTGAACTGCAAAATCTCCTATTCTCCCGATGTGACAAAGGAAGAACTTGACGAGATTAAGAACTATGTTATTACAGAGGCTGTTGAAAGCACTACTATAAAAGAAAAAGAGCATTTTGACGCTGAAAACGGCGACCTCAATGTTGTGCTTATGGATTTTGGCGCAAAGCATAACATCGGCAGAGAGCTTGTTAAGAGAGGTTGTAACCTTACAGTCGTTCCCGCCCACACAACAGCGGATGAGATTAAGGCTATGAATCCCGACGGCGTAATGCTTTCAAACGGACCGGGAGATCCTTCGGACAACACAGAGATTATTGCAGAGCTCAAAAAGCTTTGTGACTTCGGGATTCCGACCTTCGGTATCTGTCTCGGTCACCAGCTCCTTGCGCTTTCACAGGGTGCAAAAACAGAAAAGCTCAAGTACGGTCACAGAGGTGCAAACCAGCCTGCAAAAGAGGTTGAAACAGGCAGAGTTTACATTACATCACAGAACCACGGCTACGCTGTTGTAAGCGACAGTATGCCCGAAAACGGCAAAGTAAGTTTTGTAAACGGTAATGATAACACCTGCGAGGGCGTAAACTACACAAATATGCCTGCTTTCTCGGTTCAGTTCCACCCGGAAGCTTGCGGCGGTCCTCACGATACAGCATTTTTGTTTGACCGTTTTATTGAATTGATGAAGAACAACAGAAAATAAGAGTCCGAAATTCGGATTACTATTCAGCATAAGAACAGATACAATAATTACTTGAACGAGGAATGATTATATGCCACTCAAAAAGAATATCAAACGAGTTATGGTAATCGGTTCGGGCCCTATCGTAATCGGTCAGGCTGCCGAATTTGACTATGCAGGCACACAGGCTTGCCGTGCGCTTAAAGAAGAAGGACTTGAGGTTATTCTCGTAAACTCAAACCCTGCTACAATTATGACTGATAACGCAATGGCTGATAAAATCTACATTGAGCCGTTGACGCTTGAAACAGTTAAGAGAATCATCAAAAAGGAACGCCCTGACAGCCTTCTTTCAACCCTCGGCGGTCAGACGGGTCTTACCCTTTCAATGCAGCTTGCAAAAGAGGGCTTCCTTGATAAATACAATGTTCAGCTTCTCGGTGCAAACCCCGAAACAATCGACAAGGCAGAGGACAGACAGCTTTTTAAGGACACAATGATTGAAATAGGTCAGCCTGTTATTCCGTCACTTGTTGTTACAGATGTTGAATCAGCTGTTAAGTTTGCCGATGAAATCGGTTATCCTGTAATTATCCGTCCTGCATTCACACTCGGCGGTACAGGCGGCGGTATTGTCGATAACGAGGAAGAGCTTCGTGAAATCACATCAAACGGTCTTGAACTTTCTCCTATCACACAGGTGCTTGTTGAAAAATGTATCTCAGGTTGGAAAGAAATCGAGTTTGAGGTTATGCGTGACAGCGACGGAAATGTTATTACTGTCTGCTCAATGGAAAACTTTGATCCTGTAGGCGTTCACACAGGCGACTCAATCGTTATCGCTCCTACGGTAACACTTGCCGACAAGGAATATCAGATGCTTAGAAGTGCGGCTCTCAACATTATCTCTGCACTTAAGGTAGAGGGCGGTTGTAACTGCCAGTTCGCACTCAACCCCGAAACATTTGAATATGCGGTTATCGAGGTTAATCCCCGTGTATCCCGTTCATCGGCACTTGCGTCAAAGGCAACAGGTTATCCTATTGCAAAGGTTGCCGCTAAAATTGCTATCGGTTACACACTTAATGAAATCAAGAATGCCGTTACAGGTACAACATACGCTTGCTTTGAGCCGGCGCTTGACTATGTTGTTGTAAAATTCCCGAAATGGCCTTTCGATAAATTTGTATATGCAAAGAGAACACTCGGTACTCAGATGAAGGCAACAGGCGAGGTTATGGCTATTGCTCCGACATTTGAGCAGGCTATTATGAAAGCCGTAAGAGGTGCCGAGATTTCTCACGATACTCTCAACGACAAGGAATTTGCAGAGCTTTCAAACGCATCGGTTTATGACAGACTCAGCGTTTGCGATGACAGAAGAATCTTCTGCGTATATGAGGCTCTCAAGAGAGGCATTACAGTAGAACAGATTCACAACATCACTCTCATTGACGAGTGGTTCCTTGAAAAGCTCAAAAATCTTATTGCCGTTGAAAACGAACTCAAGAACGGCGAGCTTACGGAGGACCTCTATGTTCGTGCCAAGAACAAGGGATTCCTTGACAGAACAATTGAAAAAATCACAGGCAGGAAGGTTGAAAATCCGCTTGTTCCTGTTTATAAAATGGTTGATACCTGCGCCGCAGAATTTGAGGCTGAAACGCCTTACTTCTATTCAACATTTGATAAGGAAAATGAAGCTGAGGAATTCATCAGAGAGCAGAAGAGCGATAAGAAAACAGTTATCGTATTCGGTTCGGGTCCTATCAGAATCGGTCAGGGTATCGAATTTGACTATGCATCTGTTCACTGCGTATGGGCACTCAAAAAAGCAGGCTACGATGTTGTTATCGTAAACAACAACCCTGAAACAGTATCAACAGACTTTGACACAGCCGACAGACTTTATTTTGAACCGCTCACAACCGAAGATGTTATGGGCATAATAAAGACAGAGAATCCGTTCGGTGTAGTTGTTGCATTCGGCGGACAGACAGCAATTAAGCTCACAAAGTTCCTCAGCGACAACGGTGTAAATATTCTCGGCACATCATACGATGCCATTGATATGGCAGAGGACAGAGAGCGTTTTGACGAGCTTCTTGAAAAGTATCACATCAAGCGTCCCCGTGGCGTAACGGTTATGACAACAGACGAGGCTCTCGATGTTGCAGACAAAATCGGTTATCCTGTTCTTCTCCGTCCGTCATATGTTCTCGGCGGTCAGAATATGATTATTGCATTCAACGAAGATGATGTCAAAGAGTATATGGCAATTATTCTTGCACAGAATATTGAAAATCCGATTCTTATTGATAAGTACCTTCAGGGTACAGAGCTTGAAGTTGACGCCATTTGTGACGGTGAAGATATTCTTATTCCGGGTATTATGGAGCATATCGAGCGTGCCGGTGTTCATTCGGGCGACTCAATTGCGGTTTATCCGGCATGGAATCTCTCAGACAGAATGACTCAGATTATTATTGAAAGCTCAAAGAACCTTGCAATCGAACTCCGTACAAAGGGACTTGTAAACATTCAGTACCTTATCTATAAAGACGAACTTTATGTTATCGAGGTAAATCCCCGTTCTTCAAGAACAATCCCTTACATCAGTAAGGTAACAGGCGTTCCTATGGTTGACCTTGCAACAAGAGCAATGCTCGGTGAAAAGCTCAAAGATATGGGCTACGGCACAGGTCTTTACAGAAAGAGTCCTTACATTGCGGTTAAGGTTCCCGTATTCAGCTTTGAAAAGCTTATCAATGTTGATAACCACCTCGGCCCCGAGATGAAGTCAACAGGTGAAGTTCTCGGTGTTGCAGGCACACTTGAGGAGGCTCTCTATAAGGGACTCATCGGTGCAGGCTACAAGATGAAGAAAAAGGGCGGTGTGTTCATCACAGTCCGTAATTCTGATAAGGCTGAAATCGGTGAAATCGCAAAGAAATACTACGACCTCGGATTCAGAATCTACGCAACAGAGGGTACAGCGGATGTACTCAAGAAGTACGGTATCGATGCCGTAAGCGTAAAGAAAATTCACGAGTCCAAGACAAATAATACTCTTACACTCATTGAATCGGGCAAGATTCAGTATGTTATTTCAACATCTGCAAAGGGCAGAATTCCTTCAAGAGATTCTGTTAAAATCCGTCGTAAGACTGTTGAAAGAAATATTCCGTGTCTTACATCTCTTGATACGGCAAATGCACTTGCAGATTGCCTCAAGAGCCACTATTCACAGCACAGCACGGAGCTTATCGACATTAACCACATGAGAGAGGAAAAGCTTATGTTAAAATTCACTAAGATGCAGGGTATAGGCAACGACTATATCTATTGCAGCACCTTTGATCAGGAAATCAGCAACCCCGAGGCGCTTGCCGTAAGACTTTCCGACAGACATTTCGGTATCGGCGGCGACGGTATTATTCTTGTTTGCCCTTCAAAGGTTGCAGATGCAAAGATGAAAATGTACAACCTTGACGGTTCAGAGGGTAAGATGTGCGGTAATGGTATCCGTTGCGTAGGTAAGTTCCTCTATGATCACGGTATGGTTGATATCAACGAAAAAGATGAAATCACAATTGAAACACTCAGCGGCATCAAGAAACTCAAGGCTTATACTTCAGGCGGAAAGGTTAACCGCCTCAGAGTTGATATGGGCAAGGCTATTCTTGAACCGAAGGAAATTCCTGTTGTTCTTGACGGTGACAAGGTTGTTGACAGACCTGTTGAAATTGCAGGCAAGAACTATAACATCACCTGCGTATCAATGGGCAACCCACACTGCGTGGTATTCATGGACGATATTGATAATCTTGATATTGAAACCGTAGGACCGGAGTTTGAAAACGATAAGCTCTTCCCTGAAAGAGTGAATACAGAATTTGTAACAGTTCTCGATGACCATACAATCAAGATGAGAGTGTGGGAGCGTGGCTCAGGCGAAACATGGGCTTGCGGTACAGGCGCTTGTGCCGTTGCGGTTGCCGCTTGTGAAAACGGTTTCTGCAAAAAGGGCGAAGACATCAAGATTAAGCTCAAGGGCGGCGATCTTATTATCAACTATACTGATGAAACAGTATATATGACAGGTAATGCGGAAAAAGTATTTGAAGGCGAAGTTGAGGTGTAATCGTGGAGATAACCGAACATAAGAAAAATAAAAAATATATATTTGTAACAGGCGGTGTCGTATCCGGTCTTGGCAAGGGTATCACAGCCGCATCTCTCGGCAGACTTTTAAAGGCAAGAGGGCTCAAGATTGTTGCTCAAAAGCTTGACCCGTATATCAATGTCGATCCGGGTACAATGAGCCCGTATCAGCACGGCGAGGTATATGTAACGGAGGACGGTGCAGAAACCGACCTCGACCTCGGCCATTATGAGCGTTTTATTGATGAGGACCTTAACAAGTATTCAAACCTCACAACAGGTAAGGTTTACTCAAATGTTCTTGAAAAGGAGCGTCACGGCGACTACCTCGGCAAGACAGTTCAGGTAATTCCTCACATCACAAATGAAATCAAGTCTTTTATCTACAATGTAGGTGAAAAAACTAATGCCGATGTTGTAATTACGGAAATCGGCGGTACGGTGGGCGATATCGAAAGCCAGCCGTTCCTTGAGGCTATCCGTCAGGTATCTCTTGAAGTCGGCAGAGAGAACAGCATCTTTATTCATGTAACTCTCGTTCCCTATATCAAGGGCAGTGAGGAACACAAATCGAAGCCGACACAGCATTCTGTAAAGGAGCTTCGTTCACTCGGTATCAATCCAGATATCATCGTTCTTCGTTGTGACGAACCTCTTGAGGAGAGCATTTTCAACAAGATTGCACTTTTCTGCAATGTAAAGCCGGATTGTGTAATTGAAAATATTACTCTCCC
>OJPT01000419.1_pt1 | contig 20258 bp, 20 predicted proteins | sample 1598641 | NCBI WGS metagenome assembly OJPT01 (sample SAMN03922495, study PRJEB24848) | human gut metagenome | isolation source: stool sample | host: Homo sapiens | place: Germany | collected 2011-11 | reverse complement strand
AAGCGCAAAAAGGCCGCCCTCCCGGGCGGCCTTTTTGCGGGGATCCCCTGGGAAGCGTGAAGGGTCGAGAGTTGAGAACGAAGAGCGCTGCTGTTTGGATAGAAGCTGCCTCTTCGTATCTCTGATTTCCACCCCTCACGTTTTGCTCTGTTGGAGGACTTGTTTCTTTTTGTTTCCAATCGTTCACAAAATCTCCCTTGTTTTCGCGGTCGGAAGGCTGTACCATAAAAACAGAACAAAGAAGATCAGACGGCCGTCCGCGGCCGGAAAGGAACGATATGAACATACGAAAGAAAATCCTGACTCGCTGCGGCGCCCTGCTGACGGCGGTTCTGGTGCTGGCCCCAACCGCCCTGGCGGCGGAGGCTGAGATACCGTACATCCCCCAGACTGTCCCGGCGGCCCAGCTTGCTCCGGCAGACCAGAGGGGGCAGGAGGACTGGCAGCTGCTGCTGGTGAACCCTTGGCACACGGTGCCGGAGGGATATGAGATCAAGCTGGCCACGTTATCCAATGGACTCCAGGTGGACGAACGGATCTATGATGATCTGGATGACATGCTCTCCGACTGCCGGGAGGCGGGCCTGAACCCCATCGTCTGCTCCGCTTACCGGACGGAGGCCACCCAGACCCGGCTGTACCGGAACAAGGTGGCGCGGGTCCGGGCCTCCGGTGTGCCGGAGGACCGGGTGGAGGCGGAGGCCGCCCGGTGGGTGGCCAAGCCCGGCACCAGCGAGCACCAGACCGGCCTGGCTCTGGACATTGTAGCCGCCGGCTATCAGATCCTGGACGAGGAACAGGAGGACACGGCGGAGCAGAAGTGGCTGATGGAGAACAGCTGGAAGTACGGCTTCATCCTCCGTTATCCTTCGGAGAAGAGCGACATCACAGGCATCGGGTACGAGCCCTGGCACTACCGTTACGTGGGCAAGGCGGCGGCAGCGGACATCTACCGCACCGGCGTCTGCCTGGAGGAGTATCTGAGCCAGGAGGGGCCGGAGGCGGAGCTGGCGCCTGCGCAGACAATCCGGCAGGCGGCCCCGGCATCCGGCTCTATGGAGACCGCGCCGCAGGGGGCGGCGGCCATCTGAAACTGCATCCACATACACGGCGGGGAAACCCGCCGTGTATATTTTCCCTGAATTCCTACTTGACAAATAGGATTTTTTGTGAGATAACTATACCATAGTAATTAACTGGGAAAAGGAGTGAACCAGATGAAGATTTACGCGGACAACGCGGCCACCACTCGGGTGAGCGACACGGCGCTGGCGGCCATGACGCCTTGCTTTCAGGAGATCTACGGCAATCCTTCCAGCCTTCATACGCCGGGACAGCGGGCGGCGGAGAAGCTGGCGGCCGCCCGGGCGATCTTTGCACGGAACCTGCATGCGGATCCCCGGGAGATCACCTTCACCTCCGGCGGCAGCGAGGCGGACAACCAGGCCCTCCGTACCGCGGCGGCCTTGGGGGAGAAGCGGGGCAAACGTCATATCGTCTCAACGAAATTCGAGCACCATGCCGTGCTCCATACCCTCCAGGCCCTGGAGCGGGAGGGCTTTAAAGTAACCCTGCTGGACATTCCGCCGGACGGCGTGGTGACGGCGGAGCAGGTCCGGGATGCCATCCGGCCGGACACTTGTCTGGTGAGCGTCATGTTTGCCAACAACGAGATCGGCACCATCCAGCCCATTGCCGAGATCGGCGCCGTCTGCCGCCAGGCGGGGGTCCTGTTTCACACGGACGCGGTCCAGGCGGCAGGCCACCTGCCCATCGATGTGGAGGCGATGCAGGTGGACCTGCTGTCCCTCTCCGCCCATAAGTTCCATGGGCCCAAGGGCGTGGGAGTGCTGTACGCCCGGCGCAGTATTCCTCTGGCTACGCTGATCCATGGCGGTGCCCAGGAGCGGGGGAAGCGGGGCGGCACGGAGGACATCCCCGGCATCTGCGGCGCTGCGGCCGCCTTTGACGAGGCCTGTGCCACCATAGAACAGAACGCCGCCTACCTCACGCCTCTGCGGGACAGGCTGATCGCCGGCCTTACCGCCATCCCCCACACCGCGCTGAACGGCGATTCGGCCCGGCGGCTGCCGGGGAATGTGAACGTGTGCTTCGAGGGGATCGAAGGGGAGTCCCTGCTGTTGCTGCTGGATGAAAAGGGCATCGCCGCCTCCTCCGGCAGCGCCTGTACCTCCGGCTCCCTGGACCCCAGCCATGTGCTGCTGGCCCTGGGGCGGCCCCACGAGGTGGCTCACGGCTCCCTCCGGCTGAGCCTGAGCCATGAGAACCGGCCGGAGGAGATCGACTATATCCTGGAGGTCCTGCCGGGGATCGTGTCCTATCTGCGGGGGATGTCCCCTGTGTGGGACGAGCTGGAGACCGGCCTGCGGCCGCATCTGATCTGAAAGGAGACAATGACTATGGCATTATATAGTGATAAAGTGATGGACCACTTCCAGCATCCCCGGAACGTGGGGAAGCTGCCCGACGCCGACGGCGTGGGCGAGGTGGGCAACGCCAAGTGCGGGGATATCATGCGGATGTATATCCAGGTGGACCCGGAGACCCAAGTGATTACCGATGTAAAGTTCAACACCTTCGGCTGCGGCAGTGCCATCGCCACCAGCTCTATGGCTACGGAGATGATCAAGGGCAAGCCTGTTTCCGAGGCCCTGCAGCTCACCAACCGGGCAGTGGTGGAGGCTCTGGACGGCCTTCCGGCCCATAAGCTCCACTGCTCTGTCCTTGCGGAAGAGGCGGTGCGGGCTGCTATCCGGGATTACTACGACCGGAACAGCATCCCCTACGGAGAGGAACTGCGGGCTTGCGAAGGACATTGCGATACCTGCGGACATTAAGAAAACGCCTCGGAGCAATGCTCCGGGGCGTTGTTTCTCCCAATCAAAAATCATCGTCCCCGTCTAGCTCGTCCTCGTACGGGTAGCAGTCCGCGAACATCTTCTCAAACCGGCGCTGATTCTTCCGGTCGTTGGGCGTCATCCGATTCAGATTCTTCAGAAAGGACAAAATCATACCGAAGAGATATCCAAAGGTGCCGGGGGCGGCGGTGAGCCAGATCATCAGCGCGGAAATCACGGCCACGCCCAGAAAGCCGATCACCGTGCGCCAGGCGATCCGGCGGAGTGCCAGCGCCAGATCAAAGGCCGGGACCTGGTGCTTCCGGCGTCTGGCCAGGGAGATGGAGGAGCAAAGCGCCACCAGGGCCTGAACGCCGAAGATGCTCATGATAAGAAAACCGGCGACAGCCGCGCACAGAAAATGGAGGGCGATTGAGGCGATATCCATGCAGGGTTCTCCTCCCATGTCCAACTGAGTACGATCATTATACAGGAAAACCGCCGGTTTGACAAGGGGTGTTCACGCGAGCCACCATGTCCGGCCGTCCAACTGTCCGTCCTGGATGGTCACTACGCCATAGGAGGGGCGGGTGGGGGCACCGATGCTGCCGGGATTCAGGAACAGTGTCCGGCCCCGCCGGTCCACCAGGGGTCTGTGGGTGTGGCCGAAGAGGAAGAGGTCCAGCTGTTGTTCCTCCGCGGCAAACCCCGCGGTCACCAGGGACTGCTTCACGCCGTAGGTGTGGCCGTGGCACAGGAGAATACGCTTGCCCCGCAGCTCCAGCAGCCGTTCCGCCGGCTCTGTGGGACGGAAGTCACAGTTGCCCGGAACCTGTTCCAGGGGGATGGAGGGAAACCTGTCGTGGAGTCGTTCCCCGTCCCGCCAGCAGTCCCCCAGATGCAGAATCAGGTCCGGGGAGGTCTGCTCCACGGCCTGCTCCATGGGACTGACGGCGCCATGGGAATCCGAGAGTACCAGAATTTTCATAGGCATTTCCTTTCCGGAGAGGTCTTTTGGTTCAGTATAGAGGACGGCGGCAGATTTTGCAAATTTTTTGCGTGGATCCCCGGCGCGCTTTCCCGGATGCGGAAAAATTGAAAAAGGGGCTTGACAGAGCAGAGCGGCTATGGTATATTCTACCTGTGGTTAGTTAAAACTAACTAACGGCGCGGGCCGGGAGCGGCCCATACTTTCAACGCCGGGGTTTGCTAAAACTAACTTCGGCGGCAGGAACGGAGGGCAGTCATGGAACGGAGCTTTGAAGCGGTGCTGGTGGAACAATGTGCCACCACGCTGGCGGGTGTGAAGCCGGCCAGCCTGTTCCGGTATCAGGGCGCTGACAAGCGGCAGCCCCGGGAGGCCGCGGCCCGCTGGGCCAAAGAGCTGGCCCCTTACGGCATCACCATCCGGGTCCTGAAATACTGTCCGCAGACGGGTGCTTGTCTGATCTACCTGTACCGGGCCGGATGGCTTCGGTCGATCCTCTCGGAGCCATCCACCCGCGCCTTTCTGGCGGGGCAGGGGTATGGGGCGGATCAGAGCTGTCAGGAGCTGCTGAGGCAGCTTTCCAGGCGGCTGTGCCTGGAGCGGGAATTCCCCCATGAGATCGGCGTCTTTCTGGGCTACCCCCTGGAGGATGTGGTGGGCTTCATCCGGAACCGGGGCAGGAACTACACCTGCTGCGGATACTGGAAGGCCTACGGCGACCCGGAGGCGGCACAAAAGCGTTTCGATCAATACCGCCGCTGCACTGCCGCCTGCTGTGAGCAGTTCCGGAAGGGCACGGCCATCACGCAGCTGATCGCAGCGTGAGCTCCAACACAAGCTGGAAAGGAAGCAATGCTATGAACAAATTAGCCATCGTATACTGGAGCGGTACCGGCAACACGGAGACCATGGCCAACTGCATCGCAGACGGCGCCAGGGAGTCCGGTGCGGAGGTCGCCATGCTGTCCCCTGGGGAGTTCTCTGCCACCCGGTTTTCTGAATTTGGTGTCGTGGCCTTCGGCTGCCCCGCCATGGGCGCCGAGCAGCTGGAGGAGGACGAAGTGGAACCCATGTTCGCCGGATTGGAGGGCTCTCTGGGCGGAAAGAAGATCGCCCTGTTCGGCTCCTACGGCTGGGGCGACGGCCAATGGATGCGGGAGTGGTGCAGCCGCTGCGAGGCGGCGGGCGCCAACCTGTATGACGAAGCGGGCCTGATCGCCAATGATTCTCCCAATGAAGAGGCCCGAGAGGCCTGCCGGGAGTTGGGCCAATGATTCTCCCAATGAAGAGGCCCGAGAGGCCTGCCGGGAGTTGGGCCGCAAGCTGGCGGCCTGGTAACATTTGCTCATCAAAGATCTTTCTTTGATACTTATCTCCTTTTTTCCCCTCAACATGGCCCTCGCGCGGTGTGCCTGCCGCGCGGGGGCCGACTCCTTTTTCACGGCTTTCAAATTTTTCCGAAAAAGGGCTTGACAGCCATGGTTAGCCATGATAAACTACAAAACCGAAAGAAGGTTAGCAAAAGCTAACCACAGAACAGATCCAAGTGGAAGAAGTGTCTTGCAGAGGAGGGAGGTTTTATGATGCCTCTGACAATGGCCCGGCCGGGAGAGACTGTTACGATCCGCAAGATCACCGGCAGGGATGAGGTCCGGCAGCATCTGGCGGAGCTGGGATTCGTGGTGAACAGTGATGTCACGGTGGTCAGCCAGCTGGCCGGCAATCTGATCCTGCAGGTGAAGGACAGCCGGGTGGCATTGGACAAGACCATGGCGAACCGGATCATGATTTGAGAGCAGAGTAGGAGGAAGAATATGAAGAGCCTGAAAGATGTCAAGGTGGGGGAGACCGCCACAGTGGTCAAACTCCACGGAGAGGGCGCTACCAAGCGCCGGATCATGGATATGGGCATTACCAAGGGCGTGGAGATCCACGTCCGCAAGGTTGCGCCTCTGGGCGATCCGATGGAGCTGAATGTGCGGGGCTATGAGCTCAGTGTGCGGAAGGCCGACGCGGAGAAGATCGAGGTCTCTTAAAGAGGGGACTGCGTCCCCCTTTACGCTCCGGCAGACCTGCGGTCTGCCTCCACTATTCCCCCTCACCAGTGACGTTGGTCACTGGTGTGTGCGCCCCAGGGACGCACGGGTCGGGGGATTTTCGGCAGGTACACGCCCTGCCGAAAATGATTTCATTTTGTTCTTTCGCCACTGGCGAAAGAACCGGGGAAGCCGGAGGTTTCCCCTGGCCCCCCTTTCCCGGATGATGCGGGGACGGTGGAAATATCAATGGCGGCTGTTGCCGCTGTTTTTCAGGATGAAAGTTAGCCTAAACTAACACTTTGGAAGGAGAGAACGATGGACATGAAGATCGCACTGGCCGGCAATCCGAACTGCGGCAAGACTACGCTGTTCAACGACTTGACCGGCTCCAACCAGTACGTGGGCAACTGGCCCGGCGTCACAGTGGAAAAGAAGGAGGGCCGGCTGAAGGGACGCAAGGATATCGTCATCCAGGACCTGCCCGGCATTTACTCCCTGTCCCCCTATACACTGGAGGAAGTGGTGGCCCGGAACTATCTGGTGAAGGAGAAGCCCGACGCCATTTTGAACATCGTGGACGGCACCAATATCGAGCGGAACCTGTACCTGACCACCCAGCTGATCGAACTGGGCCTGCCCGTGGTGGTGGCGGTGAACATGATGGACCTGGTCCGCAGAAACGGCGACCAGATCGACGCCAGGAAGCTGAGTGACGCCCTGGGCTGCCAGGTGGTGGAGATCAGCGCCCTGAAGGGCGAGGGCGGCGTGGAGGCTGCGGAGCTGGCTGCCAAGATGGCCCAGCAGAAGCGCGCCGCTGAACTGCCCCACGTGTTCACGGGCAGCGTGGAGCACGCCATCGCCCACATCGAGGAGTCCATCCAGGGTATGGTGGACGACCGATATCTCCGCTGGTACGCGGTGAAGGTCTTTGAGCGGGATGAGAAGGTCCTGGCGGACCTGAACCTGAGCACAGACCTCCGGGCCCACCTGGAGGACCACATCGTGGACTGCGAGAAGGAGCTGGATGACGACGCGGAGAGCATCATCACCAACCAGCGGTATGCGTACATCAACGATCTGGTGACGAAGGCCGTCAAGAAGAAGGGCGAGAAACATCGCCTCTCCACCTCCGACAAGATCGACCAGATCGTCACCAACCGGATCCTGGCCCTGCCCATCTTCGCCGTGGTGATGTTCGCGGTGTATTGGATCGCCATGGGTCCCTTCGGCACCTTCCTGACGGACTGGACCAACGATGTGCTGGGCACTGCCTGGCTGGTGGAGATCCCCCGTGCCGCCCTGGAGGGCTGGGGCGTCAACGAAGTGGTCGTGGGCCTGATCTGCGACGGCGCCCTGGCCGGTGTCGGCGCGGTGCTGGGCTTCGTGCCCCAGATGCTGGTGCTGTTCCTGATGCTGGCCATTCTGGAGGACATCGGCTACATGGCGCGAATCGCCTTCATCATGGACCGGATCTTCCGGAAGTTCGGCCTCTCCGGCAAGAGCTTCATCCCCATGCTGGTGGGCACCGGCTGCGGTGTCCCCGGCGTCATGGCCTCTCGGACCATTGAGAACGAGCGGGACCGCCGCATGACGGTCATGACCACCTGCTTCATCCCCTGCGGCGCTAAGATGCCCATCATCGGCCTGATCGCCGGCGCCCTGTTCGGTGGCTCCGGCCTGGTGGCCGCATCCGCTTACTTCATCGGTGTGGCGGCCATCGTCATCTCCGGTATCATCCTGAAAAAGACCAAGATGTTCGCCGGCGACCCGGCGCCCTTCGTCATGGAGCTGCCTGCTTACCACATCCCCTCCGTGGGCAACGTACTGCGGGCCACCTGGGAGCGGGGCTGGTCCTTCATCAAGCGGGCCGGCACGGTGATCCTGGCCTCCTCTATCATCCTGTGGTTCCTCCAGGGCTTCGGCTGGGAGAACGGCGCCTTCGGCCTGGTGGAGGACATGAATAACTCCGTCTTGGCCGCTATCGGCAGTGCCGTGGCCTTCATTTTCGCGCCCCTTGGCTTCGGCAACTGGCGGGCCACTGTGGCCGTGGTCACGGGCCTGATCGCCAAGGAGAACGTAGTGGCCACCTTCGGCGTGCTGTACAACTTCGCTGGGGAGCTCAGTGAGAACGGCGACGAGATTTGGGCTCTGGTGGCACAGGACTACACCGCCATTTCCGCCTACTCCTTTATGATCTTCAACCTGCTGTGCGCCCCCTGCTTCGCGGCCATGGGCGCCATCAAGCGGGAGATGAACAACGCCAAGTGGACCGCCTTTGCCATCGGCTATATGTGCGTGTTCGCCTATGTGGTCTCCCTGATTGTCTATCAGATCGGCGGCCTCATCACCGGCGAGGTCTCCTTCGGCATCGGCACTGTGGTGGCCGTGGTCCTGGTTGTGGGCATTGTGTACCTGCTGTTCCGTAAGAACAAGTACGAGGACGAGCGGCTGACCATCCGCTCGGTGGATGCCGCCGGACGCCGCGCCGCCCTGAAATAAGAAAGGAAGCAGCCAATGAACGCACCCACTATCATCGCGGCCCTCATCGTCCTGGTGGTCTTTGCGGCCATCGTAGGCAAGGGCATCTACAACCGGCGTCACGGAAAGGGCGGCTGCTCCTGCGGCGGCGACTGCGGGGCCTGCGGCGGATGCCACTGCGGAAATACCCGTCATTCCTGACGAGCGGAAGCCCGGCCCCACCGGGCGGAAGGAGGCGTTCCATTTCATGGAACTGAGCCAAGCGCATCTGCGGTATCTGTTGGCCATTGGCGAGCTGTCCCAGGGAAAGGCGGCGGTCAGCTCCACCCAGGTGGCCCGGGTCCTCCAGGTGTCCCGCCCCTCCGTCACCCGGATGCTGGCTGTCCTGGCGGAAAAGGACCTGGTGACCAAGGAACGCTACGGCAAGATCACCCTGACGGAGACGGGGGCGGCCCTGGCCCATCAGCTGCAAGCGGGCCTCCGGGACCTGGAGCGGCGGCTGCCGGCCCTGGGCCTGGACCTGGACCGGGAAGAGACCGCCGCCGTGGCGGGGGCCCTGGCCTCAGTCCTGCCGGAGCACTGTCTCCGAAAGCTCTGCACGACCGAATCCGGCGGGACAATGGGATGTGCCACGCCTTAAAAAAGCAGTCCTGCGGCTTTTGCCGCAGGACTGCCTCTTTTCTTGAGCATAGAACTATAAAAGAGATATGATATATTTTGAGAAGACCCGGGGCCATTGGGCCGCCAGGTCCTTTTGTTTCCGATCCTTTATCTTCACGCTCTATTCCAGTCTCTGTACCGCGGCTCCCAGCACGCCGTCGCCGATGTAGACGCTCAACGTACCATCCAGCTCGCCGCTCCAGATGTGGTCGTAGTTTGGCAGGGCGGTGGTGAGCTTGCCCTGCAGAACCTCCATCTCCGCCGGAGCGCCGCCGTTGGCCACCGCCAGATTGTACCGCGCCGCGCCGTTGTGGGACTGCGTCACCAGCTCGATGAGCTTGCGGATCACCAGGTTCCGGCCCCGGACCTTGGCAATGGACTGGAGCTGCCCGTCGGCGGCGAAGGTGATGAGGGGCTTGATCTGGAGCATGGTGCCCGCCATGGCCGTCACCTTGCCGATGCGGCCGCCTTTCTGCAGATACTCCAGCGTGTCCACGGAGAAAAAGGGGAAGGTGTTCTGGATCAACCAGGGCACCCGGCGCTCTGTCAGCGTCTGCCAGTCCATCCCCTGCCGCAGCTCCTCTGCCAGCTGGAGGATCATCATACCGGTGCCCAGAGACCCGCTGACGGAGTCATATACCCGAATGGTCAGGTCCCTCCGCTCCTCCGCCAGCAGCCGCACCATGTTGTAGGTGCCGGATAGGCCGCCGGAGAGCATCAGGGCGATGACCCCGTCATACCCCGCCGCGGCGATGGCGTCAAAGGCGTCCGAAATGTCCTGAGCGGCGGGCAGGGAGGTCTGAGGCAGCTCTCCGGACCGCAGCCGGGCATAGATGTCGGCGGCGTGGATGTCCACGCCGTCCCGGTACTCTCCGTCTTTGCACAGGATCCGCAGGGGCACGACAAAGACCTGGTTTTCCGCCGCCAGTTGAGGGGAGAGGTCCGCACAGGAATCCGTGAGCAGGGCGATTTTTTGGGGTGTCATGGTCACATCTCCAAACCTTTCTCTCATGCAGGGCCGGCAGACCTGTCCGCCGGATCGGATGATATGGTGTGCCCATTCCGTCACACCATGTCAATATAACCTAGTATATGGAATGCTACCGTAAAAATCAAGAGGAAAATCCCCGTAGGGGGAACAGGAAGCCCGTTCCTGTCTACTGGTGAAATTTTGTGGCGAGAGGACTTGCCAAAGGCGGCGGATTTCCGGTATGATAAAACACAGGATCTGAAAGGGAGGAAAGACCGTGCCGCTGGATGTGAAGGCCGCTGTGGCGGATGCACTGCTGGAGCTCATTCGCCGGAAGGATGCAGACAAGATCACCGTGAAGGACCTGGTGGAGGTCTGTGGGATCTCCCGTCAGACGTTTTACTACCACTTCAAGGACATTGTGGATGTGGTGGAGTGGGCGGCTCAGCAGGGAGTCCAGCGACTGGTGCGCGAGAGCCTGAACGCCGCCACCCCCCAGGAGGCCCTGGGCGTCTTCGTGGATTTTGCCGTAGAATCCCAGCCCCTGGTTCAGCGGCTGCTGAACTCCCAGCGGCGGGAGGCCATAGAGCGGATCATGGTGGACGCCACCCGTACATACCTGGCGGACAGCCTGCGGGAGCGGCGGGAAACGCCCGCCCTCCGGGCCGGGGACTGGAAGATTGCCCTGGATTTCTATGCCTATGGGATGACCGGACTGCTGCTGGAGAACTGCCGCCAGCGGGATCTGGACCGGCAGGAGCTGGCGGATCAGCTGTTCCGCCTGCTGTCCGGCGAGATGGTCCGCCCTCCGGAAACCTGACAGATGTGCCCGCGTGTCAAAGAGCTTGACACGCGGGCATTTTTGTCAGGACAGACAATGTGTATAAGAGACAGTGTCAGGACAGACAGCCTCCTCTGCCAGTGGCACGCACGGAGCGGATGTGGTATAACCACAGCAAGAGAGCGGATACAGCGCAGTGACCGGAAAGGAGTGCGCGCATGGAATTGAGAGATGGAATGTTTGCCGTGAAGCTCTGCGAGCTGGAGCATCAGTACGGCCTGCTGAGAAGCCGCCTGGAGCTGTGCCAGGGGGCGGACCACGAGAAGATCCGGCACCTGCTGGCGGACGTGCTGGATGACTATCGGGAAAACGCCCTGCTGCTGGAGCAGAGCGCGGAGGGCTGCCGCTCCCCGGCAGTGGCGGAGCTGGCGGGCGTCCAGCGGGACTACTCCAAACGGATGGAGGAGCTGCTGCGGGACAGGCTGCCCCGCCTGATGCACGGGGAAGAGGACCCGCAGGAGGAGTGGGCGGAGGCAGCGGCCCTTTTCGCGGAGTACGCCATCGACTTCGCGGCCCAGGGCGTGCGCAGCGCCCTGCTGGCGGCCCTGGCCGCCATGGACCAACAGATGAACTGTGAGGAACAACAAGGAAAGGAACATCCCGTATGAAAGAAGTCAGACCCCCGAAACGGCCCTTGATTTTTTACTACTGCGTGGCCATGCTGATTCTGCTGCTGTTCAACTTCCTGGCCATGCCCTGGATGGCCCGCCAGCAGATCCAGGAGGTGGATTACGGCACCTTCATGGACATGGCGGAAAACCAGGATCTGGGCCAAGTGGAGATCCAGGAGCAGGAGAACCAGATCGTCTTTACCAACAAGGATGAGACCGCCGTCTACTCCACCGGCATGATCCCGGATCCGGACCTGAAACAGATGCTGAAGGACTCTGGCGCGGAGTTCTCCGGCCAAGTCATCCAGCAGACGGATCCCATCCTCAGCTTTCTGCTGACCTGGATCCTGCCCATCGTCATCTTTGTTGCCCTGGGGCAGTATCTCTCCCGGCGCATGATGAAGAACATGGGCGGCCCCAACGCCATGGCCTTCGGCAAGTCCAACGCCAAGGTGTATGTCAAGTCCTCTGAGGGCATCAAATTCTCCGACGTGGCCGGAGAGGACGAGGCCAAGGACAATCTCAAGGAGATCGTGGAGTACCTCCACGACCCAAAGAAGTATCAGGAGATCGGCGCCACCATGCCCAAGGGCATCCTGCTGGTAGGCCCTCCCGGCACCGGCAAGACCATGCTGGCCAAGGCCGTGGCAGGCGAGGCCAACGTGCCCTTCTTCTCCATCTCCGGCTCCGACTTCGTGGAAATGTTCGTGGGCATGGGCGCCAGCAAGGTGCGGGACCTGTTCAAGCAGGCCAAGGAGAAGGCCCCCTGCATCGTGTTCATCGACGAGATCGACGCCATCGGCCAGAAGCGGAATTCCGGCGCCTATGGCGGAAACGACGAGCGGGAGCAGACCCTGAACCAGCTGCTGACCGAGATGGACGGCTTTGAGGGCAATACCGGCGTCATCATCCTGGCGGCCACCAACCGGCCGGAGTCCCTGGACCCCGCCCTGACCCGGCCCGGCCGGTTTGACCGACGGGTGCCAGTGGAGCTGCCGGACCTACAGGGCCGGGAGGACATTCTGAAGGTCCACGCCAAGAAGATCAAGGTGGCGGAGGACGTGGATTGGGGCAAGGTGGCCCGAATGGCATCCGGCGCCAGCGGCGCAGAGCTGGCCAACATCGTCAACGAGGCGGCGCTGCGGGCTGTCCGGGACGGCCGCCGCTTTGCTGCCCAGGCAGATCTGGAAGAGAGCATCGAGGTGGTCATCGCAGGCTACCAGAAGAAGAACGCCATCCTGACAGACCAGGAGAAGAAGGTGGTGGCCTACCACGAGATCGGCCACGCTTTGGTCGCGGCCAAGCAGACCAATTCCGCCCCTGTACAGAAGATCACCATCGTGCCCCGGACCTCCGGCGCCCTGGGCTACACCATGCAGGTGGAGGAGGGCAACCACTACCTGATGAGCCAGGAGGAGCTGGACAACAAGATCGCCACGCTTACCGGCGGCCGGGCGGCGGAAGAGCTGGTCTTCCACTCCGCCTCCACCGGCGCCTCCAATGACATCGAGCAGGCCACCAAGCTGGCCCGGGCCATGATTACCCGGTACGGCATGAGCTCTGACTTTGACATGGTGGCCCTGGAGACAGTGCAAAATCAGTACCTGGGGGGCGACGCCTCCCTGGCCTGCTCCGCCGAGACTGCGGCGGAGATCGACCGGCAAGTGGTGGAGCTGGTGAAGCGCCAGCACGAAAAGGCTAACCGAATCCTCTCGGAGAACCGGGAGAAGCTGGACGAGCTGGCCCGGTATCTGTACGAAAAGGAGACCATCACCGGTGACGAGTTCATGGAGATCCTGAATCAGTGAGCATCCGATCCGTAAATCAGAAAAGAGGAGGCGCCGAAGGGCGCCTCCTCTTTTGCTGCCGTCTCACAGCCCCAGGCCGTAGATGCGGTTGGCGTTGTCAAAGAACACCGGCTCCCAGTGTGTCTCCGGCACCAGCTGGCGGATAAAGCCGATATATTCTCCCAGGTTGACAATGGGCCAGTCGGTCCCGAACATCACCTTGTCCCAGCACTGGATGGCCGTCAGCCAGGTGCGCAGCAGGAACACGTAGCCCGCCTGCTCCCGGAAATAGGCGTCCAGGTCCACCCGCCCCTCCAGAAGGCCGGACAGGTCGGCGGCCACATTGGGATTTTTCTCCACCACTGCCGCCGCGGCCTCCAGAAAGGGGTTGCCGAAGTGGCACATAACGAACTGGGTATCCGGATGGTCTGCCGCCACCTCATCCAGGGCCAGGGGGTGGCAGTATTTCAGATGGGCCCGGGAGAAGGCGGTCAGCCCCATGTGAACGGCCACCGGCTTACCGTAACGGGCTGCCAGGCGGTAGATGGGCTGGTACATGGGGTCCGACAGAGCGATCTTGTTGTACCCGGGGTACAGCTTCACGCCGCAGCAGTTGTCCCGCCGCAGGTGCGCCTCCACCCGGTCCGGCAGGTCCGGGATCACCCGGCTCTCGTCCTCCAGCAGGCTGCTGTCCAGGCCCACGCAGTAGTGGAACAGGTCTGTGGGGTAGTCGTGCCGCCGGAGCTCCAGACTGTGATTTCCCATCACCACGCCGTGGGCAATGTGCAGTTCTCCATAGACCTCCCGCAGATGGTCCACGTTGTTGTGATGGCCCACCTGCCGGGCCATCTCCTCGGCAGAATCCTCCGAAAACAGGTGCAGGTGGGCGTCGATGATCTTCATACCCGCAGTTCTCCTTCCAGTTCGCCCCGGTATCCAGCGGAGCGGCGATTTTTCAACACCGCTATTATAACAGAGTTTGCCGCCTTCGCAACCCCCGTATGAAAACGGTTCCCGAAAAAAGCACAGAGGTCAGTGACCTCTGTGCTTTTCCTTTCGACGCGCCTGCCGCAGCTGGAACTTCCGCGCTTCCTCCGCCTCCCGCTGTTGGCGGGTGCGGGCGAGACGGGCCTGCTTCCCCTGCTCCTGTTGGAGCTTCAGGGCCTGCTGGGCCTTGGTGCCGATCCCTGCGGCCTGGGTCATCCGCCGGGCCTCCCGCTGGCGCCGCTTGGGGCTTTTGGGAGGGGGCAGATGCTCTGTCCCTGGCCGGGGCGGGCTGAATCGCAGCGTCCGCCAGTGTTCCAGAAGATAGGCGTAGACCTCCTGGTCCCGGGGCTCCGCGCCGAAGACGATCCGGCAGACGGAGTACTCCGTGTCGTCCTCCCGCTCGTACAGGCCGATCCAGAAGGGATCGTCGAACAGGATGGTGAGCCTGCTTGTGCCCATGCGTGTGTCCTCCTTTAAAGGTCTCGCACAAAGAACGGACAACCAAGGAGGCAGGTTACTGACGGCACATGGGCCGCTCCCGGACTACCAACCGGGACGTGTTTTTATCTTTGCGCTATCAGCATACCACAGCGGGCGCGGGATGGCAAGGCCGGGAGACAAAGCGTCCCTTTTCCCATCAGCCGCGGCGGTCGTATGATATGATAAAAGGGACCGAAACAAGCTGTAAGATTTGATCGCAAACCTTGTGTATATCAGTGAAGGGGTAAATAAGAAGCGAGGTGAAAGCCGATGGATGACACAACAATCGTCCAGTTATACTGGGATCGAGATGAGCGGGCCATCCCCGCCACATCCGGCAAATATGGAAACTACTGTAACTCGATCGCCTGGAACATCCTGGGCAATCGGGAAGACGCCGAAGAATGCGTCAATGATACCTATCTGTGTGCATGGACCTCTATGCCGCCCCACAGGCCCAGGGTTCTGTCCGCATTCCTGGGGAAGCTCACGAGAAACTTGTCCCTGAACCGATACAAGCATCATATCGCGGAGAAACGAGGCGGCGGAGAGGCCCCGGCTGTGCTGGATGAAATTGCGGAGCTCGTATCCGACACGGACAACGTGGAACGGGCAGTGGACCGCAGGGAACTTGTAAGGGCGATCGACACTTTTTTGGAGAGGCTTCCAGCGGATAAGAGGCGCATTTTTGTCTGCCGGTACTGGTATTTCGATCCGGGATCCGGTTTCCAAGATCGCGTCCCGGTTTGGAATGACGGAGAACCATGTATCCGTAACGCTGAATCGCCTCCGGCTGAAATTACACAACTATCTTCAGGAAAGGGGCTTTGACCTGTGAAAAGAGAGGAATTTTGCGAAGTCCTCGGTGACATCAATGAGAACTATGTGAAAGAGGCCGGAGCAAATCCCAAAGCCGAGAAGCGGAGGCGGTTTAAGTGGAAAGTGATCGCGGCCTGTTTATGCCTGCTGCTTGCGGCGCCGCTGACCGTATTCGCCATGGATACCATTCAGTATCATGCGGCAGTGGATTATCTGCGTTCCCTCGGGATCCCCGTTGAAGATCTGAGCGACTACTCCCGCACGGAAATCAAAGAGGCCGTGAAAACGATGGATGCGGGAGAAAGCAGCCTGCTGACGGAAGAAATTCTGAACCTGCTGCCAGATAGCGGAGAACCGATACAAAGGCCAACACAGGTGACATCAGAACAGGTCAGGGAATTGACACCGACCATGACGCGAGAAGAGGTCCTTTCATTTTTGGGCGATACCCAGGACATCGGTTCCGGCATTTACATATATATTTATAAAGTAGACGGAGAAGCACTGCTGCGGATCCCGTTTGCAAGTGATGAAGCGCAGCTGGGGGTCACAGGAGAAGAACTATTAAAGACCTTATCCCCGTAAGGGCGCAGGAAGGGCTGATGCGGAAACGTCCCGTTATTTCCCTCCCAAAAAGGGCGGCCCCTACGACCGCCAGGGGAGCGCGCAGCGACTGCGCATCCGTTGACGGCTGTGCCGCCTTACGGTTGCGGCGTGCCCGATGCGGGCAAGCGGAGCGCGCAGAAGGAGGGAAACCAGCGGAACACTGGTGTCGCAAATACTGAGAGCGCCGCAGCGCGAGACAGAAAAACAGAGGCAGACCGAGGGCGTCCTTACACCCTGATTTTGGTCGGCACTTCGCCGCGGGAATCAACTGCCAAGTCTCTGCGGCACTCCGCCGCGCCCGCCGGGATGCCATCGTAAACCCGCAGGCACCCTCTCATGCCGCCCCCATACAGCAACTTTGCATGCACGTGCCGGAGCGCGACAAAAGGCGTTCTTTTGGAATGTGCATTGGGACAAGCCGTCATCGCGGCTGAATCCCCCCATGTGGGACCCATAAAAAAGCGGCTGGCCTTCCGTCCAGCCGCCTCGTATTTTCTGGCAGGAAAAATCTCTCAGCTCCGCTGATTCCCCGAATTGGTGGTGTCCTTCAGCAGCACGTCATGGGCTCCGCCCTCCACAATGGAGACGGAGGACACCAGGGTCAACTTGGCCTTCTCCCGCAGTTCCGGGATGGTCAGCGCGCCGCAGTTGCACATGGTGGACCGCACCTTGGAAAGGGTGGTGGCCATGCCGTCCGACAGCTTGCCGGCATAGGGCACGTAGGAGTCCACGCCCTCCTCGAAGGAGAGCTTGGCCGCTCCGCCCAGGTCGTACCGCTGCCAGTTCCTGGCCCGGGCGCTGCCCTCGCCCCAGTACTCCTTCATATAGCTGCCGCCGATCAGCACCTTGCTGGTGGGGGACTCGTCGAACCGGGAGAAATACCGCCCCAGCATACAGAAGTCCGCGCCCATGGCCAGGGCCAGGGTGATGTGGTAGTCCTGGACAATGCCGCCGTCGGCACAGATGGGCACGTAGACGCCGGTCTCGGCAAAATACCGGTCCCGCTCTGCCGCCACATCGATGACCGCCGTGGCCTGGCCCCGGCCGATGCCTTTGGTCTCCCGGGTGATGCAGATGGAGCCGCCGCCGATGCCCACCTTCACGAAGTCGGCGCCGCAATCCGCCAGGAAGCGGAAGCCCTCGCCATCCACCACGTTGCCGGCGCCCACCTTCACGGTGTCGCCATAGCGGGAGCGGATCCAGGCCAGGGTCCGCTTCTGCCACTCGGAGTAGCCCTCGGAGGAGTCGATCACCAGCACGTCCGCGCCGGCCTCCACCAGGGCGGGCACCCGTTCCTCATAGTCCCGGGAGTTGATGCCGGCGCCCACCACATACCGCTTCTGACTGTCCAGCAGCTCCAGGGGGTTGCCCTTGTGGGAGTCGTAGTCCTTCCGGAACACGAAGCTCACCAGATGCCCGCCGGCGGAGACGATGGGCAGGGCGTTGAGCTTGTGGTCCCAGATGATATCATTGGCGGCCTTCAGGCTGGTGCCCTCCGGGGCGGAGACGATTTTCTCCGCCGGGGTCATGAATTCGCTGACCGGGGTGGCCGGGTCCATGCGGCTCACCCGGTAGTCCCGGCTGGTGACGAGGCCCAGCAGCTTTCCGGTGCCGGTGCCGTCATCCGTGACCGCCATGGTGGAGTGGCCGGTCCGTTCCTTCAAGGCCAGCACGTCCGCCAGCGTGTCCCCCAGGCGGAGATTGGAGTCGCTGATGACAAAGCCCGCCTTGTAGTTCTTCACCCTCCGTACCATCTCCGCCTGCTGCTCGATGGGCTGGGAGACATAGATGAAGGCGATGCCGCCCTCCTTCGCCAGGGCGATGCCCATCTGCTCTCCGGATACCGCCTGCATGACAGCGGAGACCATGGGCACGTTCATGGTGAGAGCGGGCTCATCCCCCCGCCGGTACTTCACCACCGGGGTCTTGAGGGAGACGTTTGCGGGAATGCACTCCGCGGAGGAGTAGCCGGGCACCAGCAGGTACTCACTGAAGGTACGGGAGGGCTCGGAGAAAAAATAAGCCATAGGGCCACCTCATTTCATCAGATTTCAAGTGGAAGCTGGATTTACAGGTCCAGCTGGAAAAACAGTGTGGACTCCACAGGGCTGTCGTTGTAGCAGGGGATCTCGTAAAATCCCAGCTGCCGGTAGAGGCGGACGGCATCCTCCAGAACCGGCAGGGTGTCCAGCAGCATACAGCGGTAGCCGATCTGCCGCGCGTCCTCTGTGATCCGGCGGATCAGCTGCCGGGCAAGCCCCCGGCCCCGGTACTGCGGCTGGACGTACAGGCGCTTCATTTCGCACCGCTCGCCGTCCAGCCGCCGCAGGGCGATACAGCCCGCCGCCCGCCCGTCCACCCGGGCCAGGTACAGCCGTCCGTCCGGCGGGGCGTACTTGGCGGCGGGGGCGCGCAGCTCGTCCGCATAGTGCTGGATGTCCAGATAGATTTGAAAAGCTGGGTCGTGCGTCACCAGCATGGCGGTGTACGCCTCAAACAGGGCCCGAACGTCTGAGAGGGCATTATAGGCCGGTTCGATCACAACGGTTGAATCCATATTCAAGCACCTCCCGGCGGATGTTTCAGATATGATACCCGGTTCCGGCCGGTCTGTCAACCGTTAGAGAGAAAAATAGTCCTTTGCGGCATCGAACAGGCCAAGATCGTAATTCCCCGGGATATTTCGGTACAGGCAGGGCCCCACCCGCTCGGCGTGCCCCATCTTGCCGAAGACCCGGCCGTCGGGTGAGGTGATGCCCTCTACCGACCAGACGGAGCCGTTGGGGTTGCCGTCGATATCCATGGTGGGATGGCCGTCCAGATCCACGTACTGGGTGGCGATCTGGCCGTTTTCCGCCAACTGTGCCAAGAGATCCGGCGGGCAGAGGAACCGCCCTTCCCCGTGGGAGATGGGGACGCTGACGATGTCCCCCACCTGGACCTTGGTCAGCCAGGGGGACCGGTTGGAGGCCACCCGGGTCCGGACGATCCGGGACTGGTGGCGGCCGATGACATTGTAAGTCAGCGTGGGGCAGGCGGCATCTGTGTCCCGGATTTCTCCGAAGGGCACCAGCCCCAGCTTGATGAGGGCCTGGAAGCCGTTGCAGATGCCCAGGACGAGGCCATCCCGGTTTTGCAGCAGGTCCATCACCGCGTCTGCGGCCTGGGGGGACCGGAGAAAGGCGGTGATGAACTTGCCGGAGCCGTCGGGCTCGTCGCCGCCGGAGAAGCCGCCGGGCAGGAAAAGGATCTGACTGCTCCGGGCTGCCTGGGCAAACCGGGCGGCGGATGCCGCCACATGGTCCGGTGTCTGATTATTCAGCACCAGGATCTGCGGCTCCAGGCCAGCCCGTAGCGCCGCCCGGGCGCTGTCGTACTCGCAGTTGGTGCCGGGAAACACAGGAATCAGCACCTTTGGCTTTGCCGTGCCTGTCCGGGGAGCGGCGCGGGAGAAGGCCGGGGCCTCCAGTACCGGCACCGGCGCAGGATCGGCAGGGACTCGGCTGGGGTATACATCCTCCAGCACGGACTCGTTCAGGGAGAGCAGCTCGTCGATGGGGACGCTGTCAGCGCCGGTGGTGAGGACCGGCTCCGCCGTGGTGGTGCCCAGCCTGACGGCGCAGAGGAGGTCTGTGTCCTCCGTCAGCTCCGCCATAATGGCGCCAGGGCATGGCAGGTCCCAGGCGATCTCACGCCCATCGGCCTGAAAGCCGATGGAGTTACCGAAGGACATCTGCATAATCCCCTCGGCGATGCCGTGCTCCACCGCCCAGGCGGAGCACACCCTGCCCGCCCGGCAAAGCTGGTGGAAGGTCTCCCAGGCTTCCCTCTGGCTCTGGGCGCCGCCGTTGGCGGGAGCAAAGAGGTACACCGGATGTCCCGCCTCCTTGAACTCGGGGGAGAGCACCTCCCCGGCCCGGATGGGGGCGATGGCAAAGGAGATGAGGGTGGGGGGCACGTCCAGATCGTTGAAGGTGCCGGACATGGAGTCCTTGCCGCCGATGGCCGCCGCGCCGAAGTCCAGCTGGGCGTCCAGAGCCCCCAGCAGGGCGGCGAAGGGCTTGCCCCAGCGTGCGGGGTCCTCCCGGAGCTTTTCAAAGAACTCCTGGAGGGTGAGGTAGGCCCTTCGATAGT
>OJPT01000331.1_pt1 | contig 22867 bp, 19 predicted proteins | sample 1598641 | NCBI WGS metagenome assembly OJPT01 (sample SAMN03922495, study PRJEB24848) | human gut metagenome | isolation source: stool sample | host: Homo sapiens | place: Germany | collected 2011-11 | reverse complement strand
TGCATTGATGGTCTCCGGTGTTCGATGCCCCTTCTGGAGCTGACCATCTAATTAAAAAGAACTACAGAACGTCTCCTGAACTGATAAGAGAGTTCAATAAGATCTTTTCTCGATGGGGAGCATCTTCTGACAAGCTCCTGATTTGGGATGCGGATGCGGAAGCCGGGATCAAGGGAAGAGGAACCTTCGAAATCCGAGCCTGCGGCTGGAAGGAATCCAAGCAGATGCTTGTTGACGCTTTGAAGGGGGATGGACACACCTGCGTTCTTACGAGAACGAACTCCGAGGCCGCCAGAGTTGCAGCGCTTTGCCGATCAAACGGATTGCCTTGTATTGCGAAGCTGGACGGCGGCTTTTATCAGAGTGCTCCTGTCAGGCATCTTCATGCCGTTTTGGGTGCGCTGCTTTATCCGGAAGATGCGCGCAGGCTTTTCAACGCATTGATGACGCCGTATTTCGGTGAAGTGCCGGACCTTCAAGCCGTCCTTTCTCTTCAGGGAAATGATGTTGAGATCAGCAATGTTTTGACGATGCAGTTGGCAAAATTCTCGTGGCTCGAGATGCAGGAGGAGTCGAAAAAATTCAGCTTCTTCCGTTTTTTGGAGACGGTTCTCAACCGGAGCCGTCCAGTTGAACAATACGCGGCACGCCGCAATGCAGGTTTCCGTCCGTATGTCGAGAATGAGGAACTGATTGACGTTGAGATGTACAGGGACAATCTGAATAAGCTTCTCGGCATCCTTTACGACAAGTTTACTGGGGACTATCCGACTCTCCTGAGCGTTTATTCATTCCTGAACATCAAGATGCAGACCGATAAGGGTGAGACTTTGGTGTATCCCGAAATCCAAAGTATCGACGGACGGTCGATCATTGAAACGATGACCGTGCACAAGGCGAAGGGACTTGAATTCGACAGCGTGATCATTCCCAATACCAACATGGATTTCTTTTATGAAAATCCCAAGGTGGGCAGGAAGGACTGCATTGTGGATTGCGGACCGGATGGAAGTTTCAGGTTGGGGTGGAGATTGGGTCGGTATATGAACGACCAGTACGAGAAGCAGCGTGATGATGAGTCCATGGCAATTCGTCGCGACGAAGCAAGGCTGTTGTATGTCGCCATGACTCGTGCGCGCCGGAGACTGCTTATCTTTGTGCCTGAATGTTCCAAGCGAGATACATGGGCTGAACTGTTGGATATTGGCGAGGGAGTTGCTTGATGGCTGATCCGATTTTCATTAGGTATGCAAGGCCTGAATCGATTGTCAACGGTACGATCGGCAATGAGGGGCTTCTGATTACGGCTCAACAGATGATGGCCAGGGTTTGCCGCAGAAACGGCAGGCCAGCTTGGGACATCAACAACATTGTTCAAGGGATGCTACCGGATTGGTTCTCGTCGCATCGAAAGTTGAGACAGACCGTTTGTGTTTCCAATTTTTTGCGGAATCACCCTTCTGAAGACGAAAGAGTTCAGCGCGCCTTTTCCTGCAATAGGAGCGGTCTTGTAAGTTGCTGTCGTTTGCTTGTTGAAATCGGAATTGAGCCTAAGGATCTGCCGGACAACGCTGGCGAAGAACTATCCTATTTCAAAAAACTCTACAAGGATTTTCTGAATTCACAGAATTCGGGGGTGCGCTCCTTGAAAAAGGAGTTTGCCGACTGGAATAAGCCGCAGACGTTCAAGAAAAAGCTCGAAGGTTGTAGCATCGGTCGAGACAAGATCAAAATTGGTGCGCATCGAGCGTTTTGTTTTCAAGGATTCTTCTACATTCGTCCGATGCAGAAGCGGTTCCTGGATGCTGCCTGCAACTGCGGCGTTCCCGTGTATTTCCTGGTCGCCTTTGATGAGGCGTCGCCGGATGAGTATGAAATCTGGCGGAAGAATCCGATGCTCGAAAAGGGAGTGCCGATGCGCGTCGTGTCCGAGCCGGCGGCTCCGGCGGCGAAGGCTCCTTCCTTTCTCAAGTTCAGGGACAACTTTTCCTTTGTCCGATATCTCAGAGAACTGTCGGAAGACGGTGAACTCAAGGAGGACGGTGAACTCAAGCTGTTTGCTCCGATGACCAAGCCCGTCAAGGACATTCTAGAGACCTTCTTTTCTCAAACTGATGAAAAGGAAAGCCTTCTGGCATATCCGCTTGGTCGCTATCTCATGAGTCTCTACGAAATGTGGGACGATAGAAAGGGATTGGTACTGAAGCCTGAGTCGGTTAGAACATGCCTTTCGACTGGATGGGCCGGACGGAAATGGAGCGGTAAAGCTGATCTTCTCGCCGCCTATGATGCGGCTAATGATTATTTCAAGGATTGCCGTGCGATTGATGAGTGGCGTGCTCGAGCACAACTTCTCAAGAGCGTCGTCGAGAATGTGGTTGATAAGTTTGAACCGGATGACGCAGATTTGCCGGGGGAGCGTTGGAGACGTGTCGTTGGTTCGCCCCTGCAGAGGTTAGGGGCCTTCAATCTCGCACCTGATCTGGTGGATCGTCTGGTCTCCGTTCTTGAATCGATGATGGACGATGCTGAAGCCATCTTCCCGAAGGGCAATGACGGCATAGACCTTAAAAGGCATTTCCAAAAAATTCAGAAATTGTTGAAGTGCAAGGCTGATGGCATTCAGATTCGCCATGAGGAAGAGCAAATCGTTGAAAAAATCAAGGCTAGGATGGCTGTGACAGATGATGAAGTCGTCAATTGTCATCGTGAGGACCTCGCTACGGCAATGTCCTATTATCTCGGCGGTTGCCGTGATGAGGAGGATCCGGGACTTGAGGGGCCTATCGGCTATGTCTGTGGGTTGACGGAGGTCGAGGCCGCCTATTTGTTTGAACCCGAAAAGCTTGCTCGCCTTTGTTTTTGCCATGAGGACTCCTTGCCGGGGCGCCCCATTTCTCCTCCGTGGCCGCTCAGCAGAGAGCTGCTTGATTACATTACGGTCGGACCGGAGGTTGCTGAACGTCTTCGCCATTATGTTTACTTTCTCGACAGCACGGCTCTCAGCGGTCGATATTTGTGGCATCTTGCTTTGAATCTGCCGAATCTTGAGGTGTCGTGGACCTCAATTCGTGGTGACAAGGAAGTCAATCCGTCCATTCTCCTGTTGACGGAAATGAAGAAATGGAATGTCAAGCCTGTTGAAAGGTACGACCTCCTTCAGGGCGCGGGAGGCGAGGAGACTTGGAAGACTGTTGAATGGGATTTGCCGAAGGCTTTGGAAAAACACCTGCCTTCTTCGGGATCTCCCATCGAGGTTTATGCCGACAGGAAGGCCTGTCCGGCCTCATGGCGTCTTCTGTACGACTATGGCTTGGGGGATCATCCGTCATTTACTAGTGAATATCACATTCAGTTCCTGCTGACGATGATGACTTTCGTTTTGGCGGATGGTGCTGAAAAGCCGTTGCATGTCTGCAAGGCGTGGTTGGATTCAATCTACCCGTCGTTCAGAGATGTCGAGAAGGCAGAGGTCTTGGCGTTTGCCTATAGGCACCTGAAGGCTAAGGACGGAAATATCGGGGTTCACGAAATGAGCGACGGAAGCCCGCTTCGTCGCTTGTATCTGCATTTCCTCGATCGTCGAGGGACAATGGCCATACTTCAGAAGGGAGGACGCATCAAATGCACCTATTGTCCTCACGTCGAATACTGCATTGCAAGAAATCATATTGAGGCGTTGGAAGATGAACGAAGCAAGGATTGATTCAGTAAAAATCGAGGATTTTTTCAACCGCTGCATTGTTTATTGGCGAGCCGGAGCGGTTCGTGAAGAGCCTGAGGCAACGTCGGCCCGAGATCTGGTAGGAAGTTCAACGGAATGGGCGACCATATCTTTAAATATGACCGAACAGGAAGTCGAAGAACAAAGTGGTTGCGATCTTGATGAAGATCTAGCCCTTTTATGAGCTGATTGAAAGAGAGAGAAACAGTAATGAAGCAAGTCACACTTACTCAACAGCAAGAAAACTGCGTGAATTTTTCTGAAGAAAAGGATCTTGTCGTGAGAGGCATCGCCGGTTCCGGCAAGAGCTTGGTTCTTGCCAATCGAGCCGTGCATTTGGTGCGAAAGGGAAGGGAGATGGGCAAGAATCCGACTGTTGCTTTTCTGACCTTTGCAAAGACGCTTGTTGGTTTTACCAATGAATTCATTGGGTCGTGCGGTGCAGATTATCAGGAGGCAATCAAGATTTCGAACATCGACAGCGTGATTTTCCAAATGCATAAGGCGATGTTTCGATACAAAAGCTTTACCTACAGCGATAAGATTCTTCTCCCTGAGTTGGAGGGTGCGATCGAGGCCTTGTTGAAGGAAAGGAAGGAAATTGATTCCGATTTCAGGTTTTTCGATCCGTCCAGGAGGGAATATCTGCTTGACGAGCTCAAGTGGATGAAGGAGCACTCCTTTAATGAACAGGAACAGTATGTGACCTGTGTTCGAAAAGGGCGAGGCACGGTTGTGATTCGACGAAACGAGCGACCGGCGATTTTTCAGACTTACGAGGCTTTTTATAAGAGACTTGATCAGAAGGGCATTCTGACGGTTGAATTGGCCGCGAATAAAATCCTTGCCAATAAGGAAAGGATCCCGGAGGATCTTCGTTATGACTTCGTCATGATTGACGAAGCTCAGGATCTTTCGCTCATCAAGTTGCTCGTTGCAAAGGCTCTTGCCAAACGTTCCATGACGATTGCCGCAGACTTTGCTCAGAAAATCTATTCGACCGGCTTTACGTGGAAGGAGCTGGGCTTGGAAATCCGAGGCAATGCGTCGCAGAAATTGGGAGAAACGTTCAGAAATACGCTACAGATCGCCAAGTTGGCAGCCGGGCTCTCGAGCCGAAACACAGAGGAGAAGGACGAGGACTACATCACGCCTCCCAAGGTGTTCCCCACGAGAGAAGGGCCGAAGCCCATGCTCTTTTATAAGAGAAGCCATTTGATGCAGCGCAACGCCATCATTGATCTCATCCGGGCGATCAGAAGCAGGGCTCCTGAGGATACGGTGGCCGTACTTGGCAGAAACGGCAAGCAGATCGGTGATGTGAAAAAATGGTTGACCGATGCTGATATTGCTTTTGACGTTGTTGATCGTGAACAGAAAGGCCTGGTTACGACGCCCGGCGTCAAGGTTGTAACCTACCATTCATCCAAGGGACTCGAGTTTGACCGAGTTATTCTTCCGATGGTCGATGATGGTTTTTTCCCGAACAGAGATGTCTCTGAGGAGGATATGGAGGATGAAATGAACAAGGCCCGCAACCTTCTTTTCGTCGGGATGACGAGAGCCAGAACTTGGCTCTATATGTACACTACTGACGGTACGGATGGCGAACCGAGTCCGCTGTTCGACGAGATGGATAAGAGCCTGATGGATATTGAGGTTGCTTAATCTGTAACGTTCCTGTTGGGGCTTGCTTTGAATAAGGGTGAAGAAAAGCGGCGTTTCTCAACAGGCACAAGCAAAACCGAGGCGATCAATTGCCTCGGTTTTGTCATTATCGTAGTACCTAACGTGAATTTCCTCTAGAACGGTAACAACAGCTACAGCTTCAGAGGAAATATTCAGCCTTCATCCAGACCGTCTCGAGCCTTTTTCATAGCCTCTGCTGCTTCCTTGGCTTCGCGTTCCAAGGTCGCCTTGTTCTTGCTCCCTTTCGGTCTGCCGCGGCCTCGCTTTTGCCCAACTTGTTCAAGCAGCGCGCGTTCACGCGCCTCCCGTTCCAGCGTCTTCTTGTTCTTGCTGCCTTTGGGACGACCGGGCTTGCGCTTTACTTTTTCAGGCGGCAGTACACCTTTTGCCGCAGCTTCCGCCGCCAGGCGTTCACGCTCGAGCGTTTTTTTATTTTTACTGCCCTTGGGTCGCCCCGGCTTGCGCCTTGGCTTGTCATCGTCCTCTGCCGACTTCTCTTTGCGAGGTCTGCCCCTGGGAGGCTTGGGAGCGTCGGCTCCCTGCGGGAGCCGACGAATTTGGCTCTGCATCGGATTGCTCAGGCGAGCATTCATTTCCTCGCTCAGGCGCTTCAGAATCTCGGGCGTCACTCCAAACTCTTCGAGGAAGCGCTTCAGTCGAGCCGACAGATTGTCCATAAAGGCATAGACGCCATCGGGCAGGAGCATGAGCTGACAGCGATCGCAATGCCGGATCATCTGGTTGACATCGAGTTCCAGCTTTCTGCAGGCAATCAGGATCTCAGTGCGGATGACGCTCGCAATGAAAGCCACGGCGAGCTTGCTTTCGATGCTCTGGCGACTTTGTACACGGGTAACGTGCGAGCCGAGCTGAGACTTTAGCATGGAGAACTGCTTTTCCGAGGCATCACGCAGGCCGTAAAGACTGTGGATCTCGGCAGCTGAAAGCTCATCGGAGGACGCAATGGCGTAGAAGCCCTTGCGGTCTGCCTCTTGCTGCCAGGCCTCGTAGCGAAAGAGTACTTCCTTCTTGCCGTTGATTTCTGCAATCTCAATGAATTTCTTCATTGCCACAGGGACATTAACTTTGGGCTTGCCGGCGGCAATCTCGGCGCGTAGCGCCATGGAGCAGTCGAGCACTTTGTTGATGAAACGCACGGCACGCGGCGCACTGCTCAAGCCGTCGAAGAAGAGCCCGATGCAGTTTTCCTTAGAACTGTTGGCAAAGATCTTGGCCTTGTCCGTCGTGCCGAAGATGCCGTTCTTGTTGAGAATATTGCGAACGTTCCAACGCACCTCTGCGCCGTGGCGCTCGAAGAGTGTCTGTGCTCCGTTGGTGGAGCCCTTAAGCATGATGATGTAGCGAAGTCCGCACTCCTCTGCCAGGTCGATGACATCCTGCGTGCAGAAGCCGCGATCAGAGATGAGGCCTTCGACACTAATGGACGAAGCAGCGAGGAACTGGGCGATGCCTCGAAAAGCCTTGGCATCGATCATGTTGCCAGGGTTAACGAACCAAGTGATGGGCCGTCCGGTAGTGGCATCGACAGCCCACATGTAGCTGACGATAGGCACGTCCTTGAGTGACTTGGCTTTCCCGAACTCATTGATTTCTCCTGCTTCCGACTCGCAGTTGTTATTCGAGCCATCAATGCAGAGCCAAACCTTGCTACAGCCTTGCTTGGCGCATTGTTTGATCCAGTCGATCTTGAACTGGTGCAGGGCATCAAGCGGGAGGTTCTTGCTGAAGAGCTCAGAGTACCAGGAGTCAGCGTGTCGATCCTTGGAGAAGCACACGCGCATGCGCATGGCGTCCTCAAAGAGATGCGCGCTGTTGGAACGATCGGCCGCGGAAAACATGGCGTAGTCCATGACGGCGTTGCCATAGAGCGGCCCGAAGTGTTTATGCAGCAAGTCATAAAGGCCGTTGCGTTCAGCGATTGCAAGGAAGGTTGCATACGGGCCAAGCGAGAGCATATGAGGCGGCAGGGACTGCTTCTCACCGTAGTGTTCCTTCCAAAGATTTGGGAACAAGAAGAGGAAGGTATCGTTGGGATGCATGTTCCCGTTACCGGTAGCGTGTCCGATGGACTTGCGGCGACGCACGTTTCGACTGTCACGTGACATAAGGAAGACGCGTCCGTCGTTCTTGTTGACGTATGCCTGCGGCGGGATCGGAATCTCAGGGAGTTCCCAGTAAATATAACCCATAAAAATTCAAAATTCCGGTGTTATCATTTTGGTTATTTGTAGTAGAATATTCTACACGATATTTCAACAAAACAATAAAAAGACGATCTTCCTGAACCACAGGAGATCGCCAGAATTTTTATCGGTGCGGGATACGAATTTTTAAAGTTTGCGTGTTACCCTTCTACAGGAAGTTCACGTTTAAATGAACTTGGTGTATTTGTGTTGCTTTCAACCCGGCAAATTCGGGCCGATCTCATCTTGTCGCACTACTACGTTCGGCAGGACGTTGAGCAGGTGTTCGATATCTCGAAAAACTATGCTTCCCTTCTTCCGCTGAATGTAGAAAAGGAGGAGACGTTCCGCGGGCATCTGCTGATGACTTTCATTGCAACAGTCGTCTTGCAAATGCTGCAGAATAAGATTAAACAGTCAACGTTTAGCTTGGATCGGATTCTCGCTCGAATGAGAACTCAAAAGGCCAAGGTCTTTGAGCAGACGGTCATCCCGGCTGAGCCAGTGAAGGAGCACAATGACATCTACAAGCTTCTTGGCATCAAGCCGCCCAAGGAGCTCCCTATAAAAATGCGCTCAAACGTGTAGTAACAACATTTGGGCGGGAACTCAAGATAAAGACGCGGTTCTGCCGATACAGCGTAATGAGGTCTTCGAGTTCGGCTTTCACCGCCGCATTGGCTTTGTCTGTGTCGATGAGACGGTTGGCTTTGGTGATGAGATCCCAAAAGCCGTTCCAGCTTTCATTCAGTGAGTCAGCGAGAAATGAGAGAAGGGCGGGTGTCATATATCCTCCGGGATGTAGGTTAATAATTCGAAGCCTAAGGGAGATTGCGACAACATTTGTCGCAATCGACGGCTGATCCGCTTTGGGTGCATTGAAGCTCCCCTGTTTGATAACAGGGGATTCACTATGACAATCTCAAGGCTTTTTCAGTGGGCGATGCCGCCTGAACGTCACCTATTGAACAAAGTGTTTGCGGCAGACCTCTTTCCCGTTCCTCCTTGCTTGCGGCGGGGTTTCGGGTGTCATGAAATCGTCATGAAATGTTCACGGGGGCGTCAAGCCGGGTGTTCATACTGCGCTCACGTACAGGAGAACAGCACCTGCACGACTTTTAAAACTGAATGGAACACTTATTCATCATGCAGAACACCATCTTTTCCCGCCGCCGCGTCGTGACCTTCGTCTGCGCCGCCTCCGCCCTTGCCGCCTGCGGTACGACGTTTGCCGCCGGCACGGTCAACCTCAACGGCTCCACGACGGTTCTTCCGGTCATGCAGCAGGTTTCCGAAGCCTTCATGCAGAAGAACCCCGGCGTTGTCGTGACGATCTCCGGCACGGGTTCCGGCAACGGCATCAAGGCGCTCCGCGACAAGATGACCGATGTGGCCATGTCGAGCCGCGACCTCAAGGACAAGGAAAAGAAGGACTTCGAAGCCCACGGCATCAATCCGGTCAAGATCCCTGTCGCCCTTGACGCCATCATCCCTGTCGTCTCCCCGAAGAACGCCGTCGCCTCCCTTACGATGGAGCAGCTGCGCGACCTCTTCGCCGGCAAGATCAAGAACTGGAAGGAACTCGGCGGTGCCGACGCTCCCGTGGTCGTGGTCGGCCGCGACTCCTCCTCCGGCACGTTCGAATCCTGGCAGGAACTCGTCATGGGCAAGACCCGTGTGTCCCAGCGCGCTCTCCTCCAGAGCTCCTCCGGCGGCGTCGTTCAGGCCGTTGCCGGCAATCCGAACGCCATTGGCTACATCGGCGTGGGCTACCTCGACAGCCAGATCAAGGGCCTCGTCGTGAACGGCGTCCAGCCCGGTGCCAAGACCGCTCAGGACGGCACGTGGCCGATCTCCCGCGAACTCTACCTCTTCACCTCCGGCCAGCCGCAGGGCGACGCCAAGAAGCTCGTCGACTACACGCTCTCCGCCGAAGGCCAGCAGTTCGTCTCCAAGTCCGGCTTCGTTCCGCTCAAGTAATCGCCTGACCGGCGAGATGCAAGCGGTCAGAAAAACCGATTGAAGCACGCCGGCCGATCGCCCTCGATTCGGTCGGCGTTTCTTTTGCTCCAGAAAAGATCCAGCCTTTCCAAGGATCCCTCATGCTCAACTACAGATCAGCAGACACGCTGTTCAGAAGGGCCTCGGGCACCGTGGCGTGCGTGAGCGTGCTTGCGCTCACGGCCATCGTGCTCTTCCTGCTCGCACAGGGCCTTCCGATCTTCAAGGACGTTCCCATCGGGGACTTCCTCTTCACGACCGACTGGTACCCGACGGACGAACCGCCGGTCTTCGGTCTCGGCGCCATGATCGTCGGCTCCTTTGCGGCCGCCGTACTCACCGCCGTCATCGCCGTGCCGCTCGGCGTGCTCACCGCCGCGGCCCTTCACTGCGCGGTCCCCGCCTGGGCCGCCCGAATCCTCAAGCCCGTCATCGAGCTGATGGCGGCGCTGCCCTCGGTGGTCATCGGCTTCATCGGCATGGTGATCGTCGCCCCGTGGCTTCAGGAGACGTTCAACCTCCCGACCGGCCTCAACCTCTTCAACGCGGGCCTGATGCTCGCCTTCATGTGCATCCCGACGATCGCCTCGATTTCCGAGGACGCGCTCAGGAACGTGCCGGGCGCGCTTCGCGAGGCCTCGCTCGCCCTTGGCGCCACTCGCTGGGAGACGCTCTGCCGCGTCGAGCTTCGCTGGGCCATGGGCGGCATCGGCACCTCCGTCATGCTCGGCCTCTCGCGCGCCATCGGCGAAACGATGGTCGTGCTGATGGTGGCGGGCGGCGCGGGCATCATCCCCGAAAGCATCTTCGATCCGGTCCGTCCGATGACGGCGGGCATTGCGGCCGAAATGGCTGAGGCCGCCGTTGGCGGCGAGCACTACCACGCGCTCTACGCCGCGGGTCTGCTCCTCTTCCTGATCACCTTCGCCTTCAACCTCGCCGCGTGGTACTTCACGCGCCGTCTCTCCCTCAGGAGCGCATGATGAAAGATCTCAAGATGCGCAATCTCTCCGGCCTCGCAGGCTTCACGGTGATGCGCGGCGCCGCCCTCGTGTGCGTGCTCTCGCTCGTCTCGATGCTCGGCGTCATCTTCTGGAACGCCATGCCCGCCATGACCTGGGAGTTCTTCACCGAAGCCCCGCGCAACATGATGAGCGAAGGCGGCATCTGGCCCTGCATCGTGGGCACGTTCCTCCTCGCCGCAGGCGCCCTCGTGATCGCGCTGCCGCTCGGCGTCATGAGCGCCGTGTTCCTCAACGAGTACAACCTCGACTCGCCCGTCATCACCGTGATCCGCCTCTCGATCGCGAACCTCGCGGGTGTTCCGTCGATCATATTCGGCCTCTTCGGCCTGACGTTCTTCGTGGTCTTCTGCGGCTTCGGCGTGAGCCTTCTCTCCGGCATCCTCACGCTTGCCGTGTTGAGCCTGCCGATCATCATCAATACGACGGAAACGGCCCTCAAGCAGATCCCGCAGGACTGGCGCGAAGCCTCGCTCGCCCTGGGCGCCACGCGCTTCGAGACGATCATGAAGGTGATCCTGCCGAACGCGCTCCCCGGCATCCTCACGGGTGCCATCCTCGCGCTCGCCCGAGCCGCAGGTGAAACCGCCGCCGTGATGTACACGGGCACGGTCTTCTTCACCCAGAAGGACGGCGTCTCGCTCTTCGAGCCCGTCATGGCGCTTCCCTACCACGTCTACGTGATGGCCACTTCCGGCACGAACATCGAGGGCACCCGCCACCTGCAGTACGGCACCTCGCTCGTCCTCGTCGCACTCGTCTTCCTGATGAGCCTCGGCGCCATCATCCTGCGCGAACGCCGCCGCTCCCGCTGAGACGGATGCGGCCGACATTGAACCGAATTTGAAAAGACACGAACATGACCAGCATTGATCTGAACAGCATGACCGCGATGAACCTTGACGGTCTTTCCACGAAGATCGCGGTGAACGACCTCAACGTGTGGTACGGCAAGTTCCATGCCCTCAAGCACATCACGCTCGCCATACCCGAGGGCCGAGTGACGGCCTTCATCGGCCCGTCGGGCTGCGGCAAGTCGACGCTCCTGCGCACCTTCAACCGCATGTACGCCCTCTATCCGGGCCAGCGCGCCGAAGGCGAGCTGATGCTCGACGGCGTCAACATCCTCTCGGGCACTATCGACGACTGCACGCTCAGGAGCCGCGTCGGCATGGTCTTCCAGCGCCCGACCCCGTTCCCGATGAGCATCTACGACAACATCGCCTACGGCATCCGCTTGCGCGAGAACGTCGCGAAGTCCGAGCTCGACGACCGCGTCGAGTGGGCCCTTAAGAAGGCCGCCCTCTGGAACGACGTCAAGGACAAGCTGCGCGAGCCCGGCACGAGCCTCTCGGGCGGCCAGCAGCAGCGCCTTTGCATCGCCCGCGGCGTTGCCGTCAAGCCCGAGGTCCTTCTGCTCGACGAGCCGTGCTCGGCCCTTGACCCGATCTCGACCGCCCGCATCGAGGAGCTCATTGAGGAGCTCAAGAACGACTACACGGTCGTCATCGTCACTCACTCCATGCAGCAGGCCGCCCGCGTCTCCGACTACACGGCCTTCCTCTACCTCGGCGAACTGATCGAGACCGGTCCCACGACCGACATCTTCACCCGTCCGCAGAAGAAGGCGACCGAGGACTACATCACCGGCCGCTTCGGCTAAAACGAAAGGAAACGACATCATGAACCACATCGTCAAAAGCTACGACCGCGACCTCGAGGAGGTCCTCGGCGAGGTGACCGCCATGGGCAGGCTCGTGCGCGAGCAGCTCGTCAAGGCGGCCGACGCCCTCGAGAAGCTCGACGCCGACGAAGCCCGCTCCGTCATGACCCGCGACGCCGAGGTCAACGGCTACGAGGTCTCCGTCGACGCGAAGATCGAATCCGTCTTCGCCCGCCGCCAGCCTGCCGCCCGCGACCTGCGCACGCTCATCGGCATGAGCCGCGTCTCCGTCGACTTCGAGCGCATGGGTGACGAAATCCGCAACATGGCAGGCAGCGTCCTAGAGCTCAAGGGACTCGACGACTCTCTCCTTGAGAACCGCTCCGCCATCATCATGGCCGTCAACACGGTCGCCCACATGATCGACGACTCGATCCTCGCGCTCTCGCGACTCGACACGAACCTCGCCCGCGAGGTCATCGCACGCGACAGGCTCGTCGACGACGTCTACCGCACGACGCTCAGGAGCCTGATCGTGCACATGATGCAGGATCCGTCCTCCACCGAGGGCGCCATCGCGCTCACTTGGATCGGCCGCTCGCTCGAACGAACGGGCGACCACGTGAAGAACGTCTGCGAGGCCGTCATCTACATTGAGGAAGGTGCGGACGTGCGTCACGAGTTCTATACTGGCAAAATGGAATCCTGCCGAAACGGCTCTGCCGAAGGCTGATCCGCCCATCAACAATTGCGACAAGGCATCTATGGCAAAACTGCTCACCGTCGAGGACGAAACCGCCATCCGCGAGCTCCTCGCCTTCATCTGCGAGACAGACGGCCACGAGGTCGTCAAGGCCGCCAGCCTGGCCGAGGCGCGCGAAGCGCTGCGCCGGGGCGGACTCGACCTCATTCTGCTTGACGTGATGCTCCCTGACGGCTCGGGGTTCGACTTCCTGCGCGAAGTCCGCACCGACGCCGCCAGCGCCTCGGTGCCCGTCGTGATGATCACCGCCCGCGGCGACGAGGCCGACAGGGTCGAGGGACTGGACGCAGGCGCCGACGACTACGTCGTCAAGCCCTTCATGCCCAGGGAGCTCACCGCCCGCATCCGCGCGGTCCTTCGCCGCGCGAGCGCCGAGGGCAGGGCGCGCGAGTCCGCAGTGCCTCCCGCCGACGACCGCCAGGAGGAGATCGTCCGCTGCGGTCCGCTCCTCATGAACGAGACGCGCTTCGAGGCGACGGCCGACGGCATGCCCCTCAAGCTCAGCGTCAAGGAGTTCAGGCTGCTCCTGATGTTCGCCTCCCGTCCGGGACGCGTCTTCACGCGCGGCCAGCTCCTTGAAAACATCTGGGGCAACTCCTTTGTCGACGAGCGCACGGTGGACGTGCACATGCTTCGTCTTCGCAAGGCGCTCGCTGGCACGGCCGCGGAAAACCTCATTGAAACCGTCAGGGGCGTCGGCTACCGCTACCGCCCGCTTGACTGACCTCCCGCAGGCACGCATCCCGACCGCCCCGCACGATCGAGCACGCGCCCATGCACAGGATTGAGAAAGGAGACACCATGCCCGAAGCACTGTCGGCTCGTGGACGCCGCACGCAGTTCCTCGGCATTCTGATTGTCGGGGGCCTCATTCTGGTCGCGCTCGTCTCGGCCGTCCTGTGGCTGAGCGTCGCGGCAGGCACGGCCGCGATCTTCTTCTGCATGGGCGTCTCGTTCTTCGCGCTTCTCGCCGTGTACGCGGGCAAGCTCATCGTGGACGAGGAGCGCTACATGCAGGCAAGGCTCGAGGCGCGCGACGCGCGCTACCGCCAGACGCTCGAGCTCTTGCCCGAGGGCGTCGTCATCCTCAAGGGCGAGGACGGCGTCATCGAATGGGTCAATACCATGGCGGGCGTTCATCTGGGAATCACGTCCGAAGACGTCGGCAGCGTCTTCACCGACAGGCTCATCGCCTCGCAGCCCGCCTTCTGCGCGTGGCTGCGTTCGCGCGACTTCTCGCGCCATTATGCGCTTGAGACCGCGGGCGGCTCCGTGCTGCTCGATGCGGCCGTCGTCGCGCCCGACGAGCGCCACACCATCATCGTCACGCACGACGTCACCGAACGCCGCCGCGTCGACGACATGCGCCGAGACTTCGTCGCCAACGTCTCCCACGAGCTGCGCACGCCGCTCACCGTCATCGCGGGCTTTCTCGATCTGGCGGACATGGACGTGCCGCCCGAGCTCAGAAAGCGCCATCTCGCCCTCATGCGCGACCAGACGGCCCGCATGAAGCGCCTCACGGACGACCTGCTGATGCTCTCGAAGCTCGAGAACAGGGACGAGCGGGGGACAGACCAGCCCGAGCTCATCGACATGTCCGCGCTCATCGACGACGCCGTGCGCGAGGGCATGGCCTACTCGAAGATGCAGCACAAGTTCGAGGTCGCACACGAGCCCCTTTCGCTTCTCGGACATCCCGAGGAGATCCGAAGCGCGGTCCTCAACCTCATCACCAACGCCGTGCGCTACACGCCCAGAGGCGGCCGAATCAGGGTGGTCTGGAAGCGCACGGGCACGGGCGCCGTCCTCACGGTTGCCGACACGGGCATCGGCATTCCGCCCGAGCACCTGCCCCGCATCACCGAACGCTTCTACCGCGTCGACAAGGGGCGCTCGAGGGACACGGGCGGCACGGGCCTCGGTCTGGCCATCGTCAAGCACGTCATGCGGCGTGCGGGAGGCGAGCTCTCCATCGAGTCGACTCCGGGCGAAGGCTCGAAGTTCATGCTCAGGTTCCCCGAGGAGAGGATCTTCTCGGGCCGCTATCTGTAGAACGGACGCGGCATCCTGCGATCGGAGCCCGTTCGGGCGCGCCCTTGCTGGCGCGATGGGCTAAAATCAGACGATCCAATTCACCGAAGTCCGCAGGATTTCCATGCACATTCTTGTCTCCAACGATGACGGCTACCGCGCGCCCGGCATTCAGGCGCTCGCGCAGGCCATGCGCCGTTTCGGCCGCGTGACGGTCGTCGCGCCCGACCACAACCACTCCGGCGCCTCCAATTCGCTCACGCTCAACCGTCCGCTCACCGTCGAGCATCAGGACGGCGACAGCCTATACGTGCTTTCGGGCACGCCGTCCGACTGCGTGCACGTCGCGCTCACGGGTCTTCTGCCGAAGCCCGACCTCGTCGTCTCAGGCATCAACTGCGGCGCCAACATGGGCGACGACACGATGTACTCGGGCACGGTCGCGGCGGCCATCGAGGGCTACCTCTTCGGCGTTCCCTCCATCGCCTTCTCGCAGATCGACAAGGGCTGGGCCGAACTCGACTCCGCCGCGAAGATTGCGCAGCTCGTCGTCGAGCGTTATCTTGAAAGCCGCGAGGACGAAAGGGCCGTTCTGCTCAACGTCAACATGCCCAACATGCCCGTCGAGGCCCTCAAGGGCATCCGCGGCACCCGTCTGGGCAAGCGCAACTGCGCCGAGAGCGTCATCCGCGAGATGAGCCCGCGCGGCTTTCCGATCTACTGGCTCGGCGCTGCGGGCAAGCCCGCCGACGCAGAGGAGGGGACGGACTTCTGGGCGACCTCCCACGGCTATGTCTCCGTGACGCCGCTGCAGGTCGACCTCACGAACTACAAGCAGGTCCCGACGGTCCGAGGCTGGATGGACGGCCCCGCCGTCTGAGATCCGCAAGGCACATTCAAGGGATAGAACGGAAAGGAAAGAAGGTTCAAGGACATGAACAAAACCGTACGCATTCTGTCGATCTCCGTCGCGGCCGCCGCCGCGGCCTTCCTGTCGGGCTGCTCCTCCGTGGACATGGGCCCGGCTACGGTCGTCGACCACTCCACCTACAGCGACGGCGCCGCGACCGCGCCCGTCCAGACGCCGAGCCTGCTACCGGGCGGCATCGTCGACTCCGGTCGCACCCACACGGTGGCCGTGGGCGACACCATCTACAACATCTCCGTGCGCTACGGCCTCTCCGCCGAACAGCTCCAGCAGCTCAACGCCATCACCGATCCGACGCAGCTGCGTCTGGGGCAGGTCCTGAGGCTTCCCGCCTCCGTCAACGCGCCCCGCGCCTACACGGGCAATCCGCAGGTCCGCGTCAACCGTGTGACGAACGACACCGTGCTTGAGACTGCGCCGATCCGCAATGCCGAGACGGTGCCCGCTGCGGGTGAAACGACCGCCACCTCGTCGGCTGCATCCGCTGACGCCGCCGAAGCCGCCCGCAAGAAGGCCGAGGCCGAAGCTGCCGCCGAGAAGGTCCGCACCCAGGCCGAAGCGGTCAAGTCCCAGGCCCAGCAGAAGCTCAACGCCGTCACGCCGGGCCAGCGCATGATCTGGCCCGTGAGGGGCAAGATCAAGAGCGACTTCGCGAAGAACACCTTCGGTCTTGAGATCGCGGGCACGCAGGGCGACGTGGTCGTCGCGGCCATGCAGGGAGAAGTCATCTGGGTGGGCACGCTCAAGGGCTACTCGGGCACGCTCGCCGTCGTCAAGCACAGCCCGACGCTCATCACCGCCTACGGCGGCCTTGAGAACGTGGCGGTCTCCCAGGGCTCGAAGATCAAGTCGGGCCAGAAGATCGCCGACCTCAAGGGCGACACGCTGAGGTTCGAGGTCCGCGAGACCGGCAAGTGCGTCGATCCGCTCAAGTACCTCAACAAGCGCTGATCCTCGGAGAGTCAGTCAAAAAAGAGCGCCGGCTTCACCGCCAGGCGCTCTTCTTTTTGGTAAAGTCTCCTACCTGAATTTTTGAGGACGGCCGGATGAAGTCGGCCGCCCAGGGATCCCCGTTTTACATAGAGAGTCAAGAGTCATGGCACGACGCAAAGAGAAAACCCCCGAATACTTCACCGTCGAGGTGGAGCGCCTCGACCAGGAAGGCCGCGGCGTGGGTCATCACGACGGCAAGGTCGTCTTCATCGAGGGCGCCCTTCCGGGCGAGCTCGTCACCTACGAGCGCATCCGCAACAAGACCAGCTTCGAGATCGGCCGCGTCGCCCAGGTTCACCGCGAGAGCGTTCAGCGCGTCGAGCCCCGTTGCCCCAAGTTCGGCCACGGTCCCGGCAGCTGCGGCGGCTGCGCCATGCAGCACCTTGAGCCACGCGCCCAGGTCGCTTACAAGGAGCGCACGCTCATCGACACGCTCTGGCACATCGGCCGCGTTCGTCCCGAACAGATCATCACGCCGATCTACGGTCCGTTCTGGAACTACCGTCACCGCGCCCGCCTGACGGTCCGCGACGTCGCCAAGAAGGGCGGCGTGCTCGTCGGCTTCCATGAGAAGTCCTCCTCCTACGTCGCCGAAATGACGGGCTGCCACATCCTCACGAAGAACGTCTCCGACATGATCATGCCGATGCGCGAGCTCGTTTCCAAGCTCTCTATCCGCCAGCGCATGCCGCAGATCGAGGTCGCCGTCGGCGGCAACGGACGCACGGCCCTCGTCTTCCGCACGCTCGAGGAGCCGACCGATGGGGACATGGCCCTGCTCAACGCCTTCGGCGCCGAGCACAAGGCCGACATCTGGCTCCAGCCCAAGGGTCCGGACTCCGCCCACCCGGTCGATCCCGCCAACATCAACGCGCTCGGCCTCCAGCTTCCCGAGTTCGGCGTTCGCATCAACTTCAAGCCGACCGACTTCACGCAGGTCAACCATGAGCTCAACGAGACCATGGTGAGCCGCGCCGTTCGCCTGCTCGGCGTGGAACCCGAGCACAAGGTCGCCGACTTCTTCTGCGGTCTGGGCAACTTCACGCTCCCGCTCGCCACGTGCGCTTCGCACGTGACCGGCATCGAGGGCTCCGACGCGCTCGTCGCCCGCGCCCGTCAGGGCGCCGCCGACAACGGCCTCGCCGAGAAGACCGACTTCGTGGCCCGCAACCTCTTCACGTGGTGCGACCAGGACTGGGAGGCCCTCTGGAAGAAGATGGGCGGCATCGACCGCGTTCTCATCGACCCGCCGCGCGAAGGCGCCCTGGCGCTCTCCCGCGTGCTCGCCGCCACCGACAAGCGTCCCGCCCGTATCGTCTACGTCTCCTGCAACCCCGCGACGCTCGCACGCGACTGCGCCATCCTTCATCATGAGGGCGGCTGGCACATCCGCGCCGCCGGCATCATGAACATGTTCCCGCACACGGGCCACGTCGAGTCCATCGCCGTGCTCGAGCCGGGTCCCAGGCCCGAGAAGAAGTCCGAGGAGGCCGAGGCCATCGAGCGCCGCATCGCCGCCTCGGGTGACGACGACGTCAAGATGAACCTGCCGCAGTAACCTCAGACGGCTCCGTCCCGTCCCGCTGATGCGGGCTCGGGGAACGAGACTATCCAAGAGTCGAAGGAGTCGAAAATGTCGAAAAAAGCGCCGGACGCCATCGCGTCGCGGCGTTTTTTTCGCATTCCGGCTCATCGAACACGATGTTTTCCTGAGGCCTTTCACGGCAGGATCAAAAAACGCTCATGTTAAGTCGAAATATGCACAACGGGAGGGTTACAATGGGCGAACAAAGCCCGTCATGCAAGGAGGAACAATCATGACCAGAGCCGCAGTCAGAGAAAGGGCGCAGGCCCGCCGCGCAGCCGATGCGGCCTTCAGGGAGGCGTTCGACGCCTACATGTTCGAATGCTTCGCCAAGCCCGGATTCAAGCTTGAGAGCGAGGCGCAGCTTGCCGAGCGTTTCGGCGTCACCCGCTACAAGGTTCGCAAGGCGATCGAGGCCCTTAATCAGGCGGGCGTGCTCGAGCGCGTCAAGCACGGCGGCTCCACCGTGAGGAGCGTCACGCCCGAGGAGCTTGCCGACCGCGCCGATCGTCTTCTGAGCGTCGCGGGGCTGCCCGCCGAGGAGTTCGAGGACGCCGTCTCCGATCTTGTCTGCGGCCTCGTGCCCGTCATCATGGACAAGGTCGACCCCGAGAAGCTCGCGGGTCTTGAGACCCTCGTCGAGACCGTGGGCGCCGCACGCACGCCTGCCGAGCGCCGCAGCGCCGTCTTCGACTTCCTGACGGGACTCGCAGCTGTCGACGGCAACCGCTACACCGCGCTCTGCGTGAGCCTTGCCGTCAGGCAGGCCGCCCGCCGCGAGGCCTATGACCTGAGGCTCGATCCCGCCGAGCTCGCCGCCGTCTGTCGCGGTGTTCTCAAAGAGCTGATGAAGGGGCGCCGCAAGAAGGTCGTGGCCGAGCTCGAGGATCTCTTCGGACTCGTGTTCCCGAAGCGCGCCGAGCTGAAGAAGGCCGAAAAGACGGAAAAGTCCGAGAAGGCCGAGAAGGCTGAAAAGGGCGGCAAGTAGGACTCGTCCCGGAAAAGAAAGAGGGGCGCAGGCGGCATGGCGACGCCTGCGCCCCGTTTTTGGCGGGCGCAAAAAAGGCGGCTCGATCGAGCCGCCCGTCAGGCGCCTGGGCATTCACCTTGCGCGGGATGGCGTCACTTGGCGCGAACCCAGGAGTTCGGAGAGTTGAGCGAGATGTCGAGCAGGCGCTTGAAGAGGCCCATGGACATGCCGATGTGGCCGGCGGTGTCGCTCACGCGGGAATCGGGGACGGAGTCGGGCGCGGTGCCGTGAACGAGCGCGAGGAAGGTGCGGGCCATGGACTCCTTGTCGGCGCCGGGCGTGAGGGCCGCCTGCGTCATGCGCGAGCGGATCGTGCTGTAGCGGTCGAGATCCTCGGGGGAGAGCTTCGAGAAGAGCGGACGTCCGAGGGCTTGGTCGACGAAGGTCTGCATCTGGAAGAGCGTCTTCTTCAGAAGCTTCTCGTCGGCATAGGAGGGGAGGTTCTCGACGGCGGTCCTCATGGCGACGGCCTGAAGGTTGGCCGCCCAGAAGGCCTTGAAGCGGCGCTTCTCCTCGCCGCCTAGAAGCGGAATCGGGCACAGGCTCACGCCGGCGGCCTTGGCCACCTCCTTGTTGAAGAGCGAGCCGGAGAGGTCTCGTACGCAGCCGCCGAAGGTGTAGCCGAGGTTTTCCGCAAAGATCTTGTCGACGGGACGATTGACGGGCGTGTCGTTCTTTTCTTGGTTTTTGGAGGACATGAGCTGGAATCCGAAATGGGTGTGCCGGAAACCTCCGTGCAGGGGAGATTTCTCAACAGGTGCAATTCTGCCATGACTCGCACGCGGTGAGAAAGGGAAACTAACCCTGATCGGGTTGTAGCCAAAAGAAAAAGGCGTGTGCCCCGGGGAGTGATTGCGCGGCCTCGTGCTAAAATCATCAGTTCAGTACGAAAGGGAGCACAACCGCTCCCTTTTGTCGGTTTTTCCACGTCCCGGAGCCTTTTCCGGGCATTTTCTCTGAGAGAACAAAATGGCTATTGAACGCACCCTCTCCATCATCAAGCCGGACGCCGTTGCCAAGAACGTCATCGGCAAGATCTACTCCCGTTTCGAAACGAACGGCCTCAAGATCGTCGCCGCCCAGATGCGTCAGCTTTCCCAGGCTGAAGCCGAAGGCTTCTACGCTGTTCACAAGGAACGTCCCTTCTTCAAGGATCTCGTCTCCTTCATGACGTCCGGCCCGGTCATGATCCAGGTTCTCGAAGGCGAAGGCGCCATTCTCAAGAACCGTGAGCTCATGGGTGCCACGGACCCGAAGAAGGCCGCCGCCGGCACGATCCGCGCCGACTTCGCTGAAAGCATCGACGCCAACGCCGTTCACGGCTCCGACGCTCCGGAAACGGCCGCCGTCGAAATCGCCTACTTCTTCCCGGCTCTCTCCATTCACAGCCGCTAATCCGCTGCGAACACAGTGAGGAATAATTCGTGACCGACAACGTCAAAGAGTCTGCCGCCGCCTCTAAGGTGAACCTTCTCGACTTCGATCTGGAAGGGCTCACCGCTTGGTGCGCCGGCATCGGCGAAAAGGCCTTCCGTGCAACTCAGCTCTCGCGCTGGCTCCATCGTCATGTCGAAGGCGACTTCGACAACATGACGAACCTCGCGAAGGTGTTCCGAGCCAAGCTGAAGGACATGGCCGAAGTGCGTCCTCCCGTGCCCATCACCGAGAAGAAGTCGGCTGACGGCACGCGCAAGTGGCTCTTTGACGTCGGCAACGGAAACGCGGTCGAATCGGTGTTCATTCCAGAGGATGACCGCGGCACGCTCTGCATCTCCACGCAGGCGGGGTGCGCCATGGGCTGCCTCTTCTGCTCCACGGGCAAGCAGGGCTTCAACCGCAACCTCACGACCGCCGAGATCGTGGGCCAGCTCTGGTGGGCCGAACGCGAACTGCGCCGCGACGCAGGCGTGACGGACCCAAACGACCGAATCATCTCCAACGTCGTGCTCATGGGGATGGGCGAGCCGTTGCAGAACCTCGACAACGTTCTGCGCGCCCTGCACGTCTTCCTTGACGACAACGGCTACGGGCTCTCCCGCCGCCGCGTCACCGTCTCCACGTCGGGCCTCGTCCGCCAGATGGACAAGCTCGCCGAGGACAGCCCTGTTGCGCTCGCCGTGAGCCTGCATGCGGGCAACGACGCGCTGCGCGACAAGCTCATGCCCGTCAATCGCAAGCATCCGCTTGCCGACCTGATGGCCGCGTGCCGCCGCTACCTCAAGGTGGCCCCGCGCGACTTCATCACCTTCGAGTACGTCATGCTCGGCGGCATCAACGATCGCCTTGAGCAGGCCGACGAACTCGTCGAACTCGTGCGCCATGAAAACGTGCCGTGCAAGTTCAACCTGATTCCCTTCAATCCCTTCACGCAGTCGGACCTGCGCAAGCCCGAGCGCGAGCAGGTTCTCGCGTTCTGCCGCCGCCTCAACGAGGCGGGCATCGTGACGACGGTCCGCAAGACGCGAGGGGACGACATCGACGCTGCGTGCGGCCAGCTCGCGGGCGAGGTGCGCGACCGCACCCGCCGCGCCGAGCGCCTTGCACAGCAGAAGGCCGAGGCCGCGCCTCTTCTGCAGGCGGCCCGCCGCAGCGAGTAGCCTCCCGCCGGGGCGTGCGCGAGTCCTGAGGGTCCGCGGCGCCCAAGACACCGAACATCAAAACACTCCTGGAAGGAAGCGCCATGGCCCAAGAAACGTCTGACATGAACGAGCCGGTCCTGCATCCGGCCCCCGCCGAAGGCTTCGGCGCCGCGCTCAAGCGCGCCCGCGAGGCCCAGGGCATCTCCATCGGCGACATGGCTGCCCGCTCCCGCCTTTCGGTCCAGCAGGTCCGTGCGCTTGAGAGCGAAAGAACTGCCGAGCTTCCCGAGCCCGTCTACGTGCGCGCCTTCATCCGCGGCGTCGCCTCGGTGCTCGGTCTCGAACCCGATCCGCTCGTCGCCGACTACACCGCCCGCTACGGCGCCGCAAGTGTCGGGGTCCTTCCCGACCATGATCCCGCCAAGGAGACCGTCGTGCGCGCCTCCGGCCGCCGCACGGGCCTCAAGGCCGCCGTCGTCGCCATCGCTGCGGTCCTCGTCTGCGCCGCAGGCTGGTACGCCTGGTCGAGCATGAGCGACGGCGCCGAGACGCAGCCCGCTGCGGAGACGCCCGTCGTCGATGCCCCCGAATCAGTTGAAGCGGCGCCCGCCCCTGAACAGGCGGCAGCCGATCAGACTGCTCAGGAGAAGAC
>OJPT01000326.1_pt1 | contig 23137 bp, 7 predicted proteins | sample 1598641 | NCBI WGS metagenome assembly OJPT01 (sample SAMN03922495, study PRJEB24848) | human gut metagenome | isolation source: stool sample | host: Homo sapiens | place: Germany | collected 2011-11 | reverse complement strand
GATGGCAGCGGCGATATCGTTCTTGCAGCTTCTAATAATTATAATGATAACTATAGCATGCTTGATGACTTCAGCAAGATTGCAGGCGCTAAGGTGGAAGCCGAGCTTAGCGTTGCCAATGGCGCAGAAGTAAAGGCTACAGGCAATGCCAAGCTAAGCGCGCAGGCGTTGAACAATGTTGTAGTTGAATAATCCGACCAATATAAAGAAAATTATACTCCCTCCACTACTACCAATTCCCATCTTTATGGGCAGATCGTTACTACTAATGCCACAGTCAATGTTGATGGCACTGTTGAAGCAACGCAGGTTGATATTACTGCCGATGCAGTTAACCGTTATGTGAGCGCGGAAAGCAGCGTGCTGAACGCCAGCAACGTTACTTCTAATATTGTGGGCGCACTCACAGCTAACCTTGATGCTTCCTATGCAGTTTTGAACAGCAAGGCTGAGGTCAACGTAGGCCAAAGTGCTGAGATTAACGCCACTGGCAGTGATACTGTCAGCGCGGGCAAGGTTGTTAAGCCGGCGCTGAATATCAAGGCGAACAGCAGCGTGGAAGCCGGCGCTGGCGCCAGCACTGCTTTGCTGAAGGTTATGAACGTGGCAGGCACCAACATCATCCCGGCGGCTGCCGTAACCTACAGCCAAACACATAATGAGGCAGCAGTAAATATTGACGGCACCCTTAAATCCACGGGCGGCACGTCCGTTACTGCCTTGGCCGACAGCAAGGTGAACAGTGAAGCCAAGGCCACCACTATGGATGTTTCTGAAAACCCTAATTTGGGTGATGTAGCGTTGAATATCACTACGGGTGACAACAAGAGCAGTGTTACCATTGGCAAGACTGCGCAGATGACTGAGCTGCAAAAGGACGTCAACATTGAAGCGAAGTCTGTAAACAGTGTGATTACCAAGGCAGAGGTAAGCACAGGTGAAAAGGCTGTAGTTGCTACCGCTATCAACGTAACTGATTATGACAGCAAGGCAAATGTCAACATCAATGGCAATGTAAGCAGCAAGGATGGAAGCCTGTCTGTTAATGCGGAAAATGTTTTGACGGATAATACTGTCATTGCCAACAACGCTATGGGTTCTTCGGCATTTATGAAGAAGATTGTTACCAATATCAAAGGCTCTCAGTCCTTAGATTCGCTTATTGGCGAAAACGGCGCTAAAGATCAATTATTGGGCGGCATAAAAAAATGGCTGGCCAACGCCAAGTACACGCCGCAAAAGCTGAAGGATAAGCTTAACGCGCCGTCTACACCTTCTGCACCGACGGAGCCTAAGCCGTGGGATAAGCTGGCTGATTTCATGAGCACCGGCGTCAGCGTGGGCGTTGCAGTGGAAAGCAATACTGCTGATGTAAAAATTGGGCAGGGTGTTGCGCTTGCTGCTAAAAATGATCTTAATATCACTGCTAAAAGCGTTATTGAAGATACCCAGATGCAAATTACCGGCAAGAGCAATAACTATGACAAGGATACTAGTAATAAAGCACTTGTTAATGCGTCCGTGCTTTACGGCAAGCTGGATAATACTGCAACTGTAACTGTAGCCGGTGGCGAGGAAGCACAAGGCTCTGCCCCTGCTACCAACGTTACGCTTACAGGTGGTAAGGTAAATATTGCGGCCAACAGCAGCTTTGAATATAACCGTATCAACCGCATGGTGCAGGAGGTTAAGGATGCCTGCGCCAAGGTTAAGGCTGCCTATAAAGGTGAAAATCATGCTGATATCGAAGCTAAGGCAGATGCCTTGAGTAATGCAGCAGATGCTTTCTTTAATTATGCCAAGGATAACTGCTTCTCTTCTAACGGTGGAGAGCAGGTGGACTTCATGGACCTGTTCGGCGGACAAAAGTATAAAGATTTCACTGCTGCTTGCAGCGCTTTGACCAGTGCACTGGGTGATGAAGCTAAGAATATTGCTGTAGGTCCGATTAATGTAGTGAGCGCAGCTGCAGCCTTTGCTAATCCCAACAGCTATCTTAATTTCTCGTCTCGGCAGGTAGTGCTAACGGCGGCAAAGAGCGGCCCTGGAGAACATGAAAAGCCTGCTACAATTGCGCTGGCAGGCAGTGCAGTAGCAACGGATATCAGCAACAATGCGCGCGTATTAATCGGTAAGAACGCTAACATTAAAGCTGGTAACGAGCTGGCAATGCAGGCTGCATCGAAGCAGTTTGATGTATCGCTGGCAGGTAAGCTTGGCTTAAACGGCGGTGGCGAAAGTGCAGTTGGCGGAACCTTTGCCGTTGGTCTGGCTGATGCCAACAGCCTTGTTGCGGTAGCACAGGGAGCGAAGCTGACTGCAGGCTCTATAGATATAGGTACGGAAAATAAAATTGACCATATCCAGCTGTCGCTTGGCGCAGGCAAAGGCACAACCAGCGGCGTCAGCGGCATGGTGGGATACCTTGAAGGTGCAAGCAACAGCCTTGTTTCCGTAGATGACGAAGCAGTTATCAACGCAGGCACGGGCGCAGTCAACCTCAATGCTAAGAATGATACTAATGTTTATAGCGCAGCCGGTGCTGTGGCTATGGGCGAAACTGCAGGCATCGGTGTGGCAGCAACGATTACCAATTTTGACCGCTATACCTATGCAGCGATTGGTGATAATGGCTATGCAGCTCCTCCGCAGGCTACAACTGAGCAGGGCGAAAGCGGCAGCGATAGCGGTGATAAACTGGGCGAGGACGCAAATGCGGACCGCAGCAAGGAAGCCGAAAAGCTGGCGAATACTGCTGCCGAAAAACGTGCAACTCTGCAGCAGCTGGTGCAGAATGCTTCCGGTCTGCGCCAGGGCACAGATGATGGCAAGACTTATACCGAGCAGGCAGATTTCTTCGGCTCCAAGACGGCCGCTGATACTAAAGGCTCTATCAATGCAGGCTCGTTTAAGGTTAATGCTGAAACCGGCGGCAAAATTATCAATGTTGCTGTTGCCGGCGGCGTATCTACCGCTGATGACAGTGGTGAAGCTGGTATTTTTGACAAGCTGGGTAATTTCGTAAGCAACAAGACTAATGCTCTTACAAATAAGCTCCATGCACTTGACCATAAGGTAGCAGGCAAAATTAACGGCCTGATGGACCGTCAGACCGAAGCGCAGAAGGTACTGCCTACTGACCAGACACCTAAAGCTACAACGCCCGGGAAGCAGTCTTCTGTAACTATTGCCGGTGCAGGCAGCGCAGCAATTAATCTGCTGGATGGCGATACCGGTGCACTTGTGGACAATGTTAAGATTAACATTGCCAAGGATGCTACTAACGGTAAAACTATCACTGTAACTGCCAAGAACACTGCTATGATGGTGGCTGCCGGTGGTGCTGCAGGCATCTCCTGGAAGAAGCTGACTAAGGATAATAATGCGAACAGCCATAATGCAGCCTTTGGCGGTACTGTTGCTGTAAATGATATTGATTCGCAGACCTTGGCGGTAATCAGCAACAGCGAAATTGAAAACGCTGCTGCGATTATCAACAATGCGCAAAAATCCGGCTCGCTGGCAGCTGCAGGCCTGGGCCTGGCGCTGGCGAAGAATTCCGGCGGAAATGGCGGCACTAATATTGCTGCTACTGTCAATGCGTCGGTAAATATTGCGGATAATACTGCTTATGCACTGCTGCAGAATAATAAGGTGAACACCGATACTGTCAGCGGTGAAGACAAGCGTGCAACCTCTATTACCAATACAGCTTTTGATAACGATATCCAGATAACCGGCGGCGTGAATACCAGCCTTTCTATTGGTGGCGATAACGCTTTTGTCGGCGGCGCGACTGTGGCCTACGGTTCGCTGAAGAATGACGTACAGGCGGCCATTTTAGGTGGCACCTATGACAAGATTACTACTGCTGATGTCAAAGCGACTACCAATATGACGCAGGTTGGCGTAGCTGCCAACGTGAGCGTTGCAGGCGGTGCCAAGACCTCCTATGCCTTCTCCGGCAATTCCGCCTACAATAAATTAGATAACTATGCCAACGCAACGGTTGAGGGCGTAACACTGACCGGCGAAAGCCTGAATGTTGCAGCCTATGATACAGATGAATCTGCTAATACGCAGGCTGAGTATCTCAAAAAACGCGGCCTCGATGCTGACGGCTCTGCATATCTGGAGCAGGTTAAGGAAGCAGCAGATGAAAGCGGCGACAGCGATAAGCCTACCAATGTTGATATTACCCGCGGCGGCAATGTGATTGTTACAGGCGCGGTAAGCGTAGGCGTTACCACCGGTAACGACGGCGGCAGCGCAGCTGCATCTGTAACTGTCAGCGATATTGACAATGATTACAATGCTAAGATTAAGGAAAGCAATATTACGACTACCGGCAAGGGCAGCGGTGATGATTTGGTCGGCACGAACGTTAATGCGGCAAGCCATACCGTTCTGGCAGGCTTTGCGGCCGGTGTTGCCGGAACCGCAGGCAGCTTCGGCGTAGGCGGCAGTGCTAACTGGCAGTCGCTGAATAACGATATTACGGCAACTGTTGAAAACAGCAAGCTTGTTACGCCTAAAACTGATGTAAAGGCCGAAAGCGGTGCTTTGGCAGTGAATGTTGCTGGACAGATTGGTGTTACTGCCGGTTCTAACTCTAAGGTGGGCGCAGGTTTGGCAGTTGCCTACAATTCCTTGAACAATACTACCGGTGCGTATGTCAAGGGCAGCGAAATCAGCGGCGTGAAAGATGATGCTAGCAGTATTCTCAATGTAGATGCAGCTAACAAGGGTAACGTGTACAGCGTCGGCGCAGCAGTTACCGCAGGTACGGCCAATGCTTTGAATGGCGTGGTTGTTGTTAACCGCGGTCGTAATGATGTAGAAGCTGTTATTGACAAATATGACGACGAAAATGCGAAAAGTGATGGTGGACGTACGAAGCTCAACAACATGAGCAAGGTGGCAGTGAAGTCCTCGGATGACAGCAACCAGCTGGCAGTAGTGGGTGCGGTAAGCGTCAGCGCAGGCAGCAATGCTAAATTTGCGGCTGGCGGCAGCGTAGCTTATAACGAAATCGGCAATATCACCGGCAGCGCTGGCGAGAAAAAGCAATCCAACAAGGCTGCTATCAATAATGCTGATATTACCACTACTGAAGATGGCAAGATTAGCGTCAATGCCGTAGATGAATCTACGCTGACGACTATTTCCGTAGGTACCTCCATTACTACCGGTAATGTGGCCTTCAGTGGCGCAGGCTCTGCTGCTATGATCAAGAAGGATACCGATACAGAGCTTGTTAATACCAATATCAATAAGGATAAGACTAATGCAGCGACTGTGCAGGCTGCTGCTGACAGCAAGGGTAAGATTACTACCGTTGCCGTTGTTGCTGCAGGTGCCAAGGACGCTGCGATTGGTGCAGGTATTGCGGTTAACCAGCTCGATGCTGATACCAATACTACTGTTACCAATGGTGAATATAAGGTTAAGGGCTTCACAGCCGAAGCTAAATCCGACAGCAGCATTCTTTCTGTCGGCGTAGCGGGCGGTGTTGCCAAAACTGCAGGTATTGCCGGTAATATCGGCGTTAACCTGCTGGCGAATGATACCAAGGCTATGATTGACGGTGCCAAGATTAATGCAGACGGCACGCTGGCCGTAATTGCCAAGAGCAAGGATACCCTGCAGAATTTTGCAGGTGCCTTTGGTGTGGCGGCAGGCGGTCAGGCCGGCGTTGGCATGGGCGTAGCCTACAATGAAATCAGCGGTACTACTGAAAGCGTAGTTAAGAATGCAGAGCTGACAGCAGCAGGCAATGATGCAGGCGTGGCTGTCAACGAACGCAATAAGGATAATGATAATGTAGTCAGCGATAAAAAGCGCACCGGCGTTATCATCGCGGCTGATGCGGAGCACAACCTGACGAATGTAGCAGTCAGCGCTGGTGTGGCAGTAAGTGCTGACGTTGGCGTGGGCGTAGCAGGTACGGTTACTGTTAACCGTATTTTGGGCGCAACCAATGCCACGGCAACGGATAGCAGCATTAATGCTGAATTGACCGACCGCAGCAAGGCAGACGTTTATGTAGCAGCAAACGATGCTACCAAGAGCGAAAGCCATGTAGGTTCGCTGGGTGTAGGCGGTGGCGCTGATGGTGGTGCAGGCTTCGGTCTGGCATCGGATACCGGTGTTGTCAGCAGAAATGTAACGGCAATGATTGACGGTGGCAGTACGAAGAAGCTTGTCAACGGCAAGAGCATTGACGTCGCTGCCTTGAATAAGGCGAAAATGTCCACCAACTCCTACGGTATTGCTGCAGCCGGCGGCGCTTATGGCGCCGGAGCCGGCGCAGGCACCGTTTCGGTTGCTAAGCTGGACGCAGAAACTACTGCTGCAGTCAAGAATATCCAAGGCACGAATAATGGTTTGGCAATTACTGCTGACCACGTTAACGATATTACGTTGCGCAGCGCTGCTGCCGCAGCTTCCGGCGCGCTCGTGAGTGCTGCCGGTGGCGCAGGCATCGGCGTAGTTGATGATGACAGCAAGACTGTTGCTGAGCTGAGCGGCAGCAAAGTAACAGCTGAAACAGGTGATATTACTGTCAACGCTGCCAATAAGACTGACGTGACAACGGCAGTCTTTGGCGTAGCTGCCAGCATGGTTGCAGGTGGCCTGAATGTTGCTGTAAATAATCTGGACAATACTGTTTCCACGCTGGTGAAGGATAACAGCAACCTGCAAGCACAGGGCACCTTCGCAGCGAAGGCAGATAACATTGTGAAAACAAGCTTTGTCAATGGTGCTGATGCAGTGGGCGCTGCAGGCGTTGCCGTCGGCGTAGGCGTGAATACAATTGATACAGGCGTGATCACCGAAATCAGCGGCAGCAAGATTACTGCCGGTGCTATCGACGTAGCAGCAACTGAAAGGCTGGACGTTAAGCAGGTGGTAGAAAACGCTGCTCTCGGCGGACATGGCTACAGTGCGAACGTCAGCGTAACTACAATTGGCGCAGCAGCTGTAGACCAGTACGGCGACAGCGAAACTACGGATAGTGATAAAAAGGCAACCTTTAATACAAACGATATTCTCAATAAAGCAAATGCTGCAATTGAAGGCCAGGGAACTGTCGGCACTGTTACTAATAAAGACGGCAAGAGCAGTTCTAACGCTGCAGGCATGACCTTTGATAAATATACCGACAGCAACGGCCAGAAACTGAGCGCAGATCCCGGTACTACTGCCAGCAAGGGCAGCAGCAAGGCTGAGGGCGTGCAGGCGAAGGTAAGCAATTCTACGCTGCAGGCAACAGGCGATACGAAGGTCAACGCTAAGCGTACTGTTGATGCTAAGCTGACATCGGCACAGGTGGCAGCAGGTATTGCAGGCAATGGCATTGCCGCTTCTGTTGCAGTGCTGGATGTAGAACGCAAGACCGGCGTAACCATCAACAATAACAGCAAGCTTAGTGGCAAGAATGTAACGCTTGGCAGTGCGCAGGACGGCACATCCAAGATTGATGCTTATCAGGTAGCAGCAGGCGCTGCTTTCGCAGGCAGTGCTGCCTACACGCAGAACAGTCTGCATGGCGCTAATGCTATTACTATTAACAGCAGTACGGTTCAGGCTACAGGCGATAACAGCTCCAAAGGTACGCTGACCGTTAAAGCAGAGGATACCAGTAGTGCAGCAGTACGTACTATCGGCGCAACTACAGGCGCTATGGCTGGCGGTGTGTTGGTAACTAATGCTACAAATAATAGCGATAATACTGTAACTATTGGCGGCAGCAAGTTGATTGCCGGCAAAGAGTCCAGTTACGGTAATGGATATTATAATATCGGTAAGGTTGACGTTGCTTCTGTCAAAGCCAACAGCATTACTGCAGAAACCTATGGCGGCATGGTTGGCATTGCTGCGGCACAGGGTATTGTTGCACTCGCTACGGATGCAGGCAGCAGCAAGGTTAACGTAACCGGTGCTTCCGACTTCCTGGGCAACAGCGTAAGCCTGAACGCAACCAATAAGCCCGCAGTACGCGCAGAGGCACAGGCTTATTCCGGCGGCCTGCTGGCGGTAGCAGGCGTGGCTGTATCCAAGGCTAAGGCCAGCGGTACGGTAGAAGCAAAAATTGCGGACGGCAGCCGCTTTGCAGCCGATAACGTAGAGATTACGGCAAACGTAACCACCCAGACTGCCAAGGACAAGAACAATAACGAATATACTGTAGATAACGTAAGCGCTAAAACAATCGGCGCTACTGCCTCCGGTCAATACGCTGTAGGCTTCGACACTGCTTATGCAGAAAATGATATGACTGTCAGCGTTGATGTGGGCAAAGAGCAGTATAATGTTAACGCTTTGAAGCTCAAGGCTGATAATGCTTCCGTTATTGCGGCAGATACCCTGGGCGTAACAGTGGGCGGTTATATTGCCAGCGGCAGCAACTGGTCCGATACCAAGACGAACCTGAAGACCAGCGTAAAGGCTGCAGGCGTTAAAGAGAATGTATACAACAGACTGGGCGCTGTAAACATCAGCAGCTCCGGCTACAGTGCAGTAAACAATGATGCCAATGGCTATGGCGGCGGTATTGTAGGCTTCAACCCTGTTGCCGCAAGGTCGCAGAATGAGATTATTACCAATACTACTGCTGATGTGAGCGGCAAATGGCAGGGTGTAGGCTCCCTAAAGGTTGCTGCCAACAATGCGGATAAGCTGGATATTCTGGCGGACTCCCTGACGGCGGCTGTTGTCGGTGCCAGCGGCACAGAAATTAAAAACAAGGTTGCGCATAACGCTAATATAAACGTAACAGGCGATATCACAACCAGCGGCAAGCAGTCCTACATTGCCAACAATACGCTGAATCATGACGTTGACCTGAAGGGCAGCGGTTATGGCGGCGGCAGTGTTAATGTTAATGATATGGACAACGAGCTGAAATATACTGCAGGCGTGAATATCGACAATGCAAACTTGAGCGGTACCGGCAGCGCAGGCTCGATTGAAGTGCTTGCTTATACCGACGGCAAGATGAATTACAGTAATACACTTAAATCTGCTGGCGTTGTTCCTGTTACTATCGCAGCAAGCAAGAATGTTATCACCTATGATAACAGCATCAATGTTACTGGCAGTAAACTGTCGACGGCGAAGGCTGATCAGGACATCACCCTCGCAGCAACCGATGAAACCACTGCAACCTTTGATACTACTGCAGATACCCAGGGCGGTGCTGTGGGTGCAGCTTCTGCTAAAACAGATAACACTCTGAACCGCAGCAACAAGATTACCGTTACTGACGGTAAGATTCTCAGCACCAATGACGTAAATATTTACGCAGGCGCAAACCTGGACGGCATCACCTCCTCGCTGACCTACAACGTGCTGGCGGATGCATATAACAAGACGGCAGTTCCTCTGGCTACTGCTCCGAAAGCCAAGAACACGATGACGCAGGAAAATCAGGTAAGCATCAACGGAGATATCGACAGTGTACGCCACGTCAACTTCAAGGCTGGCAAGGGCATGACCACTGTATCGACCTCTGCCCGCGAATATAACATCTATAAGGGTACCAGCGGCAGCGGTTCCGTTACCTCCACCGCTTTGGGCGAGGTAACTCCGGGCGAAACGGTTGCCAACTATGTGGATATTGCCAGCGGTAAAAGGGTACGCGCAGGCATCCATAATAATCTGGAGCTTACCATCAGCGGCAGCACTAAGGTTACTAATCCTGAGTTTGACGCGAGCGGCAATGTTATTTCCGGTAAAGAAGGCAGCATAGACTTCAGCGGCATCAAGGTTACCACCGGTGCAGGTCAGGATTGGTTCGATACCAAGCAGAATGTTACTGCAGATGTGGTTGAGCTGCAAAATGGTCTTTACGCCCGTCTGCAGGAAATTAATGATCTTCTGGGCCAATATGCTTCCACTTCTGACGAATACAGCATTTTGAACAGTGAAAGAGACCGCATCATCACCCAAATGGAAGAAAATGGCTTTGTCAAGACCAGCGTAGAGGGTGGCAAAACCTACAAGAGCATTTTCGATAAAATTTCTTTGCCGGCAGTTGATGTCAAGGATATCGTTGTTTCCGGCGGCAACATCAATATCGAGGCTGACAAGCTGCAGGGCAGCGGCAGCCTGACGGCGCAGGGTGCTAAGAACCTGACGATTAATAACAGCAGTGACCTGTACCTGAAGATTAACGACCTGGCTATCAAGGATAAGGGCGGCGTAATCCGCTACAACGATGCCGAGGTGAGCAAGGTTGATGGCTTCAATGGTACAATGAATACTGCTGCAGGTACTAACGCTGATCCGAAGATTACTGTCAAGAGCACCGGCACATCTACCAACGGACTGACTAAGGCTGATATCGGTATCTTTGGTACTGTGCAGAACAGCACCGGTGACGTTTTAATCCAAAACAGCAATTACAATATCAACGTAGACGGCAATGCCAATATCAGCGCGCGCAACATTGAGCTGAAGGCTGACAAAGGTTCGGTAACGCAGAACAGCAAGGGACTGCTGCTTATCGGCGGTGACCCGGTAACCAAGTACCAGTTCAGCGATGCTATTGCTAAAAAGATTCAAAGCTATGTTTCCAATCAGGCTGTTAATGGCAATACTACTATTGATTGGCTGAGCAATATCGGCAGCTATCAGGCGTATAAGGACGCTCTGATTGCGCATAAGGACGATCTTGGCCTTACTGATGCAGAGGTTAATGAGATCAGGAATTACAGCGTCAATAAATCCAGCGGTATCGTTGCAGGCAACAACGTTTATATCAGCGGCCTGAATGTTAACCTGGATGGCCTGGTACAGAGTGGCTACAAGAATTTCAAGGTTACACTTGATAATGTAGCCAACAACAAAATCGGCAATCTGGATAGCGACTATGCGCGTAACCGGACTGCACTTACCGATCAATATGTTATGTCCAACGATAAGTATTGCGTAAGCACAAAGGCCGGCGCAGTTTATAACTCAAAAACCGGCGCTTATGACTATACTGTTAAGGTTTACTACAACCCTGCAACTAAGGAGCTGCTGACGGAAGCAATTGAGCCTAACGGCGGTAAGATTTATATTACCGGCGCTCTGTCGAGCACTGGCAGCGGCAAGCTGCTGGCGATGGACGGTACTGCCAACATTGCGATTGATACTACGAACGCAGACCGCAATTTGCGGGTAAACAAAATCACTAATAAGGATATCACCGGCCTCATCAGCATTAAGGATACGCAGAAGAACACCTTGACTGAGTACACCACTGATGGCCAGAAGATGTCCGTTAAAACAACGCAGCTCAATAATAAGGGTAACGCAACCTCTACCAGCACAACGCAGGTTAATGGTTCTGCTACCACTTATAAACCGGCTGACGGTATGACGATTAACTGGACAGGTGGCACCTCCGGTGATAAGAAGATTATCAAGTGGCAGTATGAGAAGGACTTCGTTTTCTGGGGCCTGATCAAATACGGTACTACTAAGGACTTTGTCGAGAACGAGGAAGTTAAGAACGGTAAGACCGAGGTTTCTTCCTCCAGTATTACTGGCGCCGATCCGCTGGGACAGGGTACTGTTATTAAGGTTAACAATAACGCCAAGGAATATGGTGTAACGACTAAGGACTATAATAATCCTGATGAATCGACTTACACGCCTGTTGTCGAAAACAAGAAATTTTCCGGTACAGCAGGTAAAATCTTCGGCTATGGCAATTGCACCTATACCTGGACTGAAACCCAGATGCATTCCACCAGCAGTACCTATACGATTAAGGGCGATAAGCCGATTAACGTTGGCTTCATGACCGGCGGCAGCGGTGACATCAGCGTTACCAGCGCCAAGGATATGTATCTTGCAGGCAACATCAGCAATGCAACTAAGGCTGACGGCAGTGCAATCGGTAAGGTTACCTTAAACAGCAATGGCGGTGCTATCAGCTCTGTTGGCAGCGCACGCGTTGACGCGGACGACCTGACTGCTAAAGCAGCCAAAGGCATCAGCATCAATCACAGTGCATTGGGCAACATGGCGAAGCTGAATATTGAAGCAACAACTGGTGACGTAAGCATTAATTCCGACCGCGGCAAGCTGCAATTTGTCGGCGGCAATAAGGGCGCGTTGAACGGCAACCTGGTAATTAATGCAGCAGGTGACATTACTACGGCTAGTGATACTGTTTTGAACGGCAACCGCATTGATTTCACCACTCTTGGTGCGATTAACGCAGCGATTGCTCCCGGTCAGACGCTGACCAGCAGTGATACCATGTCTGCAAGCGTAAATGCCAACGCGTATGGCGATATTACGCTGACCAACAGCAACGGTGATATGCGCATCGGTCATATTGCCAGCCAGACCGGTGATGTAAGCCTTACAACCAGCGGCAGCTTTATCGACGCAGTAGGCGACAGCACCCTGTCCGACAGCGAAAGCAAGCTGCAAAAGTGGCAGGAGCTGGGACTGATTAACAGTAATGACAAGGCAGAAGAAAGCGCAGCATCTGCAGCGGCAGCCAAGAGCGAGCGTGTGCAGGCACTGGAAAACAGGGCAAAGCAGCTGGCTATGGCAGATAAGAAATATACTGAAGACGCGCAGAATGCAGCTTTGGCAGAATACAAGGCATTGGCAGAAGCTTACAAAACTAATGGCGAAGCAGCCTTCGAAGGTAAAAACTATAGCCAGGACGTTAAGGACTGGGCTAAGATGTACGCAGAGGTTGATAACAGCACTGCCTATGGCTGGAGCAAAAATGAGCTGCTGTATGCTATTCAGGATAGCGTGCTCAATGCAGCCCCCGGCCAGGTACTTACAGTAGATAAGGCCAACGTTCAGGGCAAGAACATCAGCCTGAGCGCAGGCAAGAACATCGGTATCGACGGCGAAGCAACTAACATTGCCTACAGCGAGATGGGCAAGCTGGATAATCTTAAGCTTTTGGCACAGGCTAAGGCCGGTGACCTTACCTGGAATGATGCTGATAACAGAATTGAAGTTCGTCAGCAACGTCAGATTACGGTACAGCTGGCAGATGGCGGCAAGCTGAATCTTAAGGCCAACACCAGTAATACTGACAATACCGGTAATGTTTATCTGGCAGGCGTTAAGGACACAATGCTGGATATTTCCGGTACGATTAACACGACGCATGATGTTAAGCTGCTCAGTGATAAGGGCATTCGCATGAACGACGGCAGCATTGTTGCCGACAACCTTATTATCCAGGGCGGCAATGGTGATGTAGGCAGCAAGGATGCCTTCATCAAGACTAATATCAGCGGCAATCTGGAAGCTAATACTGATACAGGCCACGGCGTATATCTGCATCAGACGGCTGCAGGCGGCAAGCCGGCGCAGGTGCTGACAATTCAGGATGCGGCAACAGGTACGCTGGTGCTCAAGGCAGATAACGGTATGCAGATGACTACGGAAGCAGGCAAGAATACCGGTTATCTGAACGCCAACAGCATTAACCTGCAGGCAGCCAACGGCGATATCGGTAAAGCTGATGACGGTATCCGCATTCTGGAAAACGGCGCTGTGATTAACGCTAAGGCAGAAAATGGTTCTGTTTACCTGCAGGGCGCAGGCACGAAGGATGCAGGCCTGGTAGTTGACAGCATTACTGCTAAAGGAAATGCTAAGCTCAACCTGGATGGTGATGTAAACTTCGGTAACGACACAGGTAACGGCAGCATTAGCGCAGGCGCAGATGTAACTGTTAACGGTAACAATGTTAACCTGAGCGCAGGTACTGTTACTGCAGGCGGCGCAAGCAATATCACTGCAGGTAAAGATGTGAATGTAACAACCGGCAGCATTACTGCTGGTGGTGCAGGCAATATCACTGCAGGCAACAATGTCAACTTGAACAGCAGCATGCTGGCAGCGGGCGCTGATAGCGTAATTACCGCAACTAATGGCAATATCGCACTTGGTAGCAGCGGCATTACGGTGAACGGTGCTAACAACGGCTTGAAGCTGGATGCCAATGGCAGCGTAATGCAGGATGCAGCGGCTGCAGGTATCACTGCAGATAATCTGACAGTTGAATCCGGCAAGACACAGCAGCTACTCAGCAGGAACAATAAGGTGAAGAGCCTGACGATTAAAGGCAAGGATGCAGGCAGCAGTCTGATGGTTGATGGCGTAACCAGGTTTAATGGTACGACGGATAATCTGCTGGTTACTGTTGATGATTCTCATATCAAGGGCGATGTCCTGATTGAAAACTACCAGGCAGATACTGGCAAGATTACCATTAATTCCACTATTGATACCTCTAAGTATAATGATGAGCATACCGGTAATATTACCGTTACGACCGATGGCGATATTACTACGGCAGACGGAGTTGCTTTGGATGCAGCTGATAAGGTAAGCATCAATTCTAAGAAGGGTTCCGTTGCAACTGGCGGTAACGTAACTGCCAACAACGAAGTAGACATCGATGCAGCGAATAATATCACTGCCAATGGTAGCCTCACTTCTACTAATGCTAACGTAGATTTGAACGCAGGCGGTAGCATTATGACGAATAGCACAGTAAATGCGCTTAACAACGTAATTGCCAACGCTAACGGTAATATCAACACCATCGGCGACGTTACTGCAACAAATGGTAAAGCAGTTCTCAACTCCAACACTGGCAATGTAAATACCGGTAACGTAACTGCTAACAATGAAGTAGATATCGACGCAGCGATAGATATTACTGCAGGCGGAAATCTCACCTCTAATAATGCTGACAGTACTCTGGATGCAGGCGGCAAAATTACGATTAATGGTAAGACCAAAGCGCTCAAAAATGTAACAGCCAACGCTAACGGCGATATCAACACCAACGGCGATGTTACTGCAACAAACGGTAAAGCAGTTCTCAACTCCAGCGCAGGTAGCGTAACTACGAAGAACGTAACTGCTGGTCAGGCAGTAGATATCGATGCAGCGAAAGACATCACTGCTAGCTGTAACCTCACTTCTACTAATGCTAACGTAGATTTGCTTGCAGGCGGCAGCATTACAACCCAAGGCACAGTAACTGCTCATGACAACGTAATTGCTAACGCTAACGGCGATATCAACACCAATGGCGATGTTACTGCAGCAAACGGTAAAGCAAAGCTCAACTCCAACACTGGCAATGTAAATACCGGTGACGTAACTGCCAACAACGAAGTAGACATCGATGCAGCGAAAGACATCACTGCTAGCGGTAGCCTCACTTCTACTAATGCTAACGTAGATTTGAACGCAGGCGGCAGCATTACAACCCAAGGCACAGTAACTGCGCTTAACAACGTAATTGCCAACGCTAACGGCGATATCAACACCATCGGCGACGTTACTGCACAAACTGGTAAAGCAAAGCTCAACTCCAGCACTGGCAATGTAAATACCGGTAATGTAACAGCGAACAACGACGTAGATATCGACGCAGCGAAAGACATCACTGCTAGTGGTAACCTAACCTCTACTAATGCAAACGTAGATTTGAACGCAGGCGGCAGCATTACGACCAGCGGACAAGTTAAAGCTCAGCAGAATGTTGATTACAACGCCAAAGGCAGCATTACTACCGAAGGTATTATCAACAGCACGGATGGCAACATCAATCTGCAGACAGACGCAGCTCAGGGTAACATCACCTTCGGCGGTGATGTAACTGCCGAGCATGGCAACATCAATATCGACGTACTGCAGAACGGTAGTGTAACCGATCATGATAACAAATTCACCGCTCTTGGCGATAAGGGTGATATCAACAGCGGCAACTTCGCACTGCAGATCAAGGGTGCCGGAGATGTTGACCTGCACGAGATTTATGCTACAAACAACGCACTTATCGACGTTGCCAACGGCAATCTCACCTTGGCAAAAATCGACGGCAATCTGGTAGCTCTGCAGCTGAAGACTGAAGGCAAGCAGCTGAAGGTTGATGAGCTTATCGCAGGCACCAAGATTATTGCTCAGGGCAGCGACATTGACCTGAACAAGATTCAGCAGCGTCTGGATGCTGACGGCCTTCTGACTATAGTTCCAGATAGCGCAAAGCCCAATAAGCCTATTGACAACCTAACTATTGGTGAGATAATTACTAATAAGGGTGTCCGCTTTGATCATCTGTGGCTGAATAACGGCTCTATTAACGTAAGCGAGGGCATATTCAATATCGATAAGCTGGTAGTCAATAATGTTGCTCATTTCAGCAATAAGCATATGAAGACTGCTGTATGGGGTGCACCGCCGCAACGTGACGATAGCGACAGCATTTATTGGAACAACATTGCAGTGAATAACACTGCTAACAATTTAGCTGAATGGCAGCAGGAGGGTATAAAACCGTATAAATGGATGTACCTGCACTTCGCAGAACAGCCGAACATTCAGTATAGCAACGGCATACTGCTTTACCTGCGTAATCACTATTATGTTTATAACCAACACTATAGCGCTGTAGACTATATGCTGTATCAGCTCAATGAGAACAAAGCGGAGGAATATGATATTAACTATGCACCTGGCGTAGTACAATACTTCCGCTATGACCTGTATGACCTGGATGAAGACGATAACAAGAGTGAACCCGTAAAAATCACTGTAGAAGCATAGGAGGAAATGCTGATGAACAAAAAGGCAGAGGCTTTTATCAAATATCTGGATAATAACAAGATTACCTGCTTTGCCATTGAACAGATTAGCGAGGATAAGCTGAACACAGTGGTCTTCCGTTCTCACATTGTTGTTGAAGGCCAGCGTCTGCCGACGCTGGTCATCCTGGACAGCAGTATTTATGGTATGCTTCGCGTGCAGCTGGCAGCAAATGCTGTCAACGAGAGCAACGAAGTGGCTATTCTGAGGGAAATCAACAAGGTGAACCGTCAATATAAGGTGTTCAAATATTATCTTACAGATGACGGTTCACTCTACCTGGACAGCTGCCTGCTCTGCCAAAATGGCAGGCTGGAGGGCGACATGATTTATACCGTGCTGGATGTAATCATCAAGCATCTGGAAAAGGAATATAAAAGAATAATGCAGCTCATCTGGCAGGCCAATTAGCCTGCCGGATGCAGCAAAATTTTGTATATCAAAGGGGTGTTGTCGATGATTACTAATAAAACAAGCTTGCTACTGGTTACGCTTTTGCTGGGATGCAGTGCCGCTGCTTTCGCAGCGCCTACACCTTCGCAGGAAGCAGAATTCAATAAAAGCGGCTTGAATAACGCCGGTGTGGCAGCCAACAGAACTATAGAGTATATGGAGCGCCAGCGTGTTGCCAGACAGATTGCTGAGGACAAGGCTAAGGCTAGCAGCAAGGTAGAGCAGGGGAGCCAAAAGCCTGATGCAGAGCAGCAGGCTGCAGTGACCTTTAAGCTGGAAAAGCTGGAGCTTGATGAATCCACTGTATTGGAGCAGGCAGAGCTGCAGAAGCTGACGGACGAATATATCGGTAAAGAGGTTGGCGTCAAGGATTTGTACGAGCTGGTGAATAAAATCAACAAGCTGTATCTTGATAATGGTTACTTTACCTGTCGTGCAATTTTGCCGGCACAGACGATCAAAAACGGTACGGTAAAAATTGAGCTTATCGAAGGCAAAACGAATGCTGTTGAGGTGCAGGGCAACAAGTATACCAAAAGCAAATACATCAGCAAGCGTATGAGCCTGAAGCAGGGCGAGGTTGCCAACATCAACAAGCTGAATGACGATTTACTGCGCTTTAACGCTGCCAATGACGTGCAGCTGCGCATTTCTCTGCAGGCTGGCAGCGAGCCGGGAACTACGGATTACGTCATCAGCGCTTATGAACCGCAAAACATTACCTGGACTGTTTACAGTGACAACGCAGGCAGTGATACGAACGGCGAATACCGTGGCGGCCTGTTCTTTACGGACAGAAGCCTGACAGGTGTGCGTGACGCGCTGACGCTGAACACGATGCTGAGCGATGGCACCAAATCCTTCGGCCTTGGCTACAGCAGGCCCTTAGGACATAGCGGTACTAAGCTGAACATACAGTATAGCACTAACAGTGTTCACATTACTGACGGAATACTGGAGCCTTTGAATGTACGTGGTCATGCTTACGCGATGAACGTTGGTCTGAGCCAACTGTTGGTAGCGACGGAAAAGATCCGTACTGAGGCAACACTTGATTACGGTCAGCAAAATTCTAAGACTGATTTCAGCGGCCAACATTGGCTAGATGATATTATTAAAGGCGTTACGGCAGGATATTCCGTAACTAATTACGGCGCAAGCTCTGTTATTTACCAAAAGCACAGCTTTAACGCTGGTACGCATACCGATATTGCCGATAATGACAAGGATTTTTCCCTGTACCAGCTTAACGGCCTGTACCAAAAAATGTATCAGCATGGGCAGCTTTTAAGCCTGCGCCTGGACGCACAGCGTGGCTTCAACAATTATCTGCCTTCCGCCCGCCAGTTCTACATTGGCGGTATGTACAGCGTACGTGGCTACAAAGAAAGCTTGCTTGGCGGCGACAGTGGCTACAGTGTGGGCTTGGAATATTCCGTGCCTGTGACTAAGGACAAAAAGACCAGTACCTTCGCCTTTATGGATCATGGACAGGTCTTTGGCGACAGTGCCTTTGACAGCCATGTACTGACAAGCTGTGGCCTGGGCGTGCGCAGCAACATCACCAAGCACATCGGTGCTGTGGTAACATTGGGCGTGCCTTTGATTAAGGAAATCAATAATACTGATGTAGATTCAACTCGCATCCATTTCATGGTAAGCGGTCAATTCTAAAAAAATCTTGTGTAATAATAGGACTAGGGAAACCCGGTCCTATTATTTTTTCCTGTATATATGTAGGAAAAAGAAGCTTTGCCTATAGCTGATATCCTATTATATGAAAAAAATTTCGATAACTGATGACAATTACCACAATTCAAGCTATAATAAGTATATAAACAAAAAATTATTTTATGAGGTGACATACAATGCAATTTCCGATAGTTTTAGGTGTTTCTGCACGTCACGCACATCTGTGCCGTGAGCATATGGATATTTTATTTGGTGAAGGCAGTGAGCTGCACGTTAAAAAGCCAATCGGCCAGCCCGGTCAGTTTGCTTCCGAAGAACAGATTACCATGGTAACTCCCAAGGATTCCATGAAGCTGCGTATCATCGGTCCTTTGCGTCCGGAAACCCAGATTGAGCTTTCCCTGACTGACGCACGCAAGGTTGGCCTTGATGCTCCTATCCGCAACAGCGGCGACATCGCAGGCAGCGCAGGCGCTAAGCTCATCGGTCCGAAGGGTGAGTTGGAGCTGAAGGAAGGTATTATCATCGCAGCACGTCACGTGCATCTGTATCCGGAAACCGCTGAAAAATACGGTCTGAAGGACGGCGATATCGTTAATATCCAGACAGAGGGTGAGCGTTCCGTAACACTGCATAATGTTCTGGTACGTGCGGGCGTAAAGCATGCTGACGAGGTTCATATCGACACTGACGAAGCTAATGCCTGCAACCTGGGCAGCGGCGTGATGGTTAACGTTGTTACCAAATGACTTCCTTATAATAGAGTAGAGGAGCGAAAGCTTATGAATAAAAGTGCGATTTTAGCAGCAATGCTCATCCTTGCAAGCAGCAGTGCTTATGCCTACGAAAACAGCTATGCAGGCTACAGCGTTAAGGACGGACAGCCTTACTATAAGCTGGAAGCGAAGAAGGTTTATGCGTATACCAATATCAGCAGCAAAAAGGTTTATCAGAACGAAGAGGATTTAAAAAATACCGCAGTTAATATTGTTAACTATTACACAGCAGAGGACATGGAGCAGATTTTAGGCGAAAAATTCTCTACGGCTTATTTTGATGCGGAATATGAGAAGCTGGCACTTTTGGAGCGCTCCCAGCTTAATCCGAAAACCGTGCCTGCGCCGCTGCTGGAGCTTGAAAAATATGCAGAGCACGACAGCAATGGTAATGTAACTATCCAAAGCAAGGTGCTCAAGGAGAAGCTGGACCAGCTTACTCCTGTAATCAAGGTAGGCAAGATTGACGGTAAAAAGGCAATTACCATTTCTTATATCTATAAGCAATCTGATGTACTGTTTAAAATTGATACCAGCATGGTTTCTGCCAATGACAGACTTTATCTGCTGTCGACGGTGAACAGTGATCAGGATGTATACGCTCCGAAGAAGGACGAAAAAGCTGCTGACGCTGATACAGATGTTGATATCGATGATATTGAAGATATCGATACTGACGAAGCAGGCAGTGAGGATGAAGCAGCCAAAACAAAGCCTCAGGACGTAGCTTCTATAAAGGAAGCAGTAGAAAAGGCTATGCAGGTAGAAAATGTTGCTTTGCGCGACATTCCTGCAGAAACAATGCAGCGCTTTGATAAAGCACACACTGATCTGCTGAAGGGCTTTAAGGCTTTTGCTCCGACAAGCACGCCGAAGGCCATCAGCTTTACTGATACTGCAGTCGGCAAAAGTGTGCAGTTGCCGGATGACTGGTTCTATGGTCAGCTGAACCTGCGATATAAGAATAAAGGCACCTTTTATCTGACTATGGCTTCTTCTATGAAGCAAATGCAGGAGGTTGCCGCAAATACTGATTATGACAGTGTTTGTTCCGTATTAGCTATTTCGCAGGCTGACCCCGAATATCAGAAGAAGGTTACGGAGCTTTACACCAGCGGCATGCGTAATGTTCTGGAGCACTGGAACCATCTGCTTGTTACCGTCAGCGTAGATAACATTAATGATGCTGATGCTAAAGAGCTTTTAGCAACGCCTGTTGCCAACAAGCTTGCTGTGGAAAGCATTATTAATGATGGTCTGCAGCGCATAAAAGGCTTTAGCAACGATTACTTTGCTTTGAAGGATTATAAGACAAATTATGACTTCACCCAGGAAAAAGCTTTCATTGGCATCAATGCTGATACCCAATTGCTGAAGGATTTTGCTTATAACAACAAAATTTTGCTGAGCTGCAACCAAAAAGCTGCTACAGCAATGCTTTTTATCAAAAAAACCGACGCTGAAACGGAAAAAAACCTTGAACAGCAACTAAACGAATGGCACTTTTAATTACACGGGTGAATGAATTTCAGTGCATAAAAATCTCACGTCTGAGAAAAAGAAAATTTAACATAATATACATTATCGGACGTAAAATATTATTTTGCAGTCTTTGCGGTAAAAAGGCAGCATTATAGATATGTTTATTTCCCAACTGAGGAAAATGCTGAGAAAAGCGTCAGATTATGAGAATTCTTCGCTTTTTGCTCCTCCCCCGGAGGTTTTGAGAAGTTTTTAGCATTTTTTATGTTAAATTAGCCACCGTGCGCACTGCTGTTTGACGAAATTACTTTTATCTGTTATAATTTGTATAAGGTTAACTATAAACACATGATTGGAGGGTCTAAAATGGGAAGAAGAAAAGCACTCCCGCCGGACTTTGATGGCAACTATACCGAAGATATGTTGTCTGAACGCCAACGTAACATTTTGAAATTCGTCCGTACTTTTATTAATCATAAGGGCTATCCGCCTGCTGTACGCGAAATCGGTGCAGCAGTAGGTTTATCCTCCAGTGCCAGCGTGCATAATCATCTGAAGAAGCTGCAGGAGTATGGCTTCATTCAGCGTGATGCTGCTAAGCCGCGTGCTCTTGAGCTGATGAGCGAAAGCGATGCCTGGAGAAACAAGCTCCTTGTTCCGGTACCGCTGGTTGGCAAGGTTACTGCAGGTGTTCCTATTCTTGCTGTCGAGAACATCGAAGAGACCTATCCTATTCCTCGTGACCTGATTGGCTGCGACGATGATGTTTTCATGCTTTCCGTATGCGGTGACAGCATGATTAACGCAGGTATTCTGGATCATGACTACATTATTGCACGTAAGCAGAATTTTGCTAATAACGGCGATATTGTTGTTGCCCTGATTGACGGCGAGGAAACTACCGTTAAGCGTTACTTCCGCGAGCTGCGCAGTGTGCGCCTGCAGCCGGAAAACGATAAGTACGAGCCTATTGTAGGTTCTGACAACATTAAGGTGCTTGGTAAGGTTATTTCTGTATTCCGTATGCTCTGATAACCTGACTGCAAAATGCATGTAAAATGATGTCACTTTAACGTCAAACACGAAAAACAGCTCTTTACAGAGCTGTTTTTTTGTTATATATTATAGTTATGAATGTGTGTAAACGATTTTTACAAGGAGATGACGCATATGTTACATCCATCTACTGATATTATCATGAACGCCCAGCAATTCTTTGCTGCGGACCAGAGCGAAGCTAATCTGGTGAAGCTGCTGCATGCAGTCAGCGTAATGCTGCAGGAAGGTGCAGAGGTGCTCATTCCTACTGCTGCAGATGCGCCGGAGGGCCAGCTGCTGCTGCAGACGCAGACTAATATATGACTGCTTACAGCAGCAAAGAGGCCTACGAGCAGGGCGAGCCTTGCAATGTTATCAGCCGCCCTTTGGTCAACTACTTTGAAGCTATCCTGCAAATGGATGGCATTGCGGGTATTATCTTTAACCCTGCTTCCCCTGCTCCCTTCAATATTCAAAACCAAATGCTCAAGGAGCTGTTGGCTGATGCCCAAAAGAACAAGGCACAGAACGCTATTTCCGTTTGGCGCGGTGATATTACTACGCTGGACTGCGACGCGATTGTTAATGCTGCCAATAGCACGCTTTTAGGCGGCGGTGGTGTTGACGGTGCTATTCACAGCGCTGCAGGACCACAGCTTTTGGAGGAATGCAAAACATTAGGCGGCTGCACAACCGGTGCTGCCAAGATTACCTATGGCTATAATCTGCCTGCAAGCTACATTATTCATACCGTAGGCCCTATTTATAACGGTAAGGTTGAACAAAGACTGGAGCTGGCCGACTGCTACAAGAATTGCCTGGACCTGGCGCGCAAGCATCATCTGCATAGCATTGCTTTCCCGGCGATTTCTACCGGTGCTTATGCTTATCCTGTGGACGAGGCTGCCCGTATCGCTCTTTTGACCTGCACCGAATGGATTAATGCCAACGCCGACTATGGCATGAGCGTTGTGCTTACCTGCTTCAACAGCGGCGTTTATAACGCTTATCAGGAGCTTGTTAAAAAGGCGCAGAACGGCGAGTTAGATTCTGTC
>OJPT01000321.1_pt1 | contig 23268 bp, 19 predicted proteins | sample 1598641 | NCBI WGS metagenome assembly OJPT01 (sample SAMN03922495, study PRJEB24848) | human gut metagenome | isolation source: stool sample | host: Homo sapiens | place: Germany | collected 2011-11 | reverse complement strand
TTTTTTGGAACGATTTTCACAGCAACTGACAATATTTCAGGCGAATCGACAAAATTATTTACATAAAAATCGTTTTTACCACTTGTATATTTGGTGAAAATATATTATACTATACTTGTATTATTGAAGAACTGCCTACAATCGCAGAAAAGAGGGTTACTATGGCTTTTAAAATCAATGACGAAAGAGCGCCGCTTGATCAGTTTTTACAGGGCGAATCTGTTCGTGCTTATGAATTTTTAGGCTCACACTTTGTGAACTGGGACGGCCGTCAGGGCGTTGTGTTCAGAGTTTGGGCGCCGAACGCATTGTCCGTTTCGGTGGTCGGTGATTTTAACGACTGGAACAATGACGCAAACTTTATGTATAAAATCTCGGACGGCGGCGTCTGGGAGTTGTTTATTGAGGGAATTCCTGAGTTTGCCTGCTATAAATATTGTGTCGAAACTCCGTGGCATGAGAGAAGGCTCAAAACCGATCCTTATGCTTTTCATTGCCAGACTCGTCCCGACAACGCATCCCGTGTTTACGAGATTGACGGCTACGAGTGGCATGATGAAAAGTGGTATGATTACAAAAAAGAGCATCCGCACAAGAGTATGCCTGTCAATGTTTACGAGGTAAACGCAGGTTCTTGGCGTAAGTATGAGGACGGCAATGTTTTCAGCTATCGCAAGCTTGCTGATGAGCTTATTCCTTATGTTAAAAATATGGGCTACACTCACATCGAGTTTATGCCTCTTACAGAATATCCGTTTGACGGCAGCTGGGGATATCAGGTTACAGGCTACTTTGCCGCAACATCCCGTTACGGTGAGCCGAAAGACCTTATGTATTTTGTGGACAGATGTCATGAAGAGGGCATCGGAGTTATCCTTGACTGGGTTCCTGCCCACTTTCCGAAGGACGCACACGGTCTTGGCAGATTTGACGGTACAGGCTGTTATGAATATGAAGATCCCCGTATCGGTGAACACAAGGAATGGGGTACATATATCTTCAATTACGGCAGATATGAGGTAACAAGCTTCCTTCTTTCATCTGCAATGTTCTGGCTTGACAAGTATCATGTTGACGGTATCCGTGTTGACGCCGTAGCATCAATGCTTTATCTTGACTACAACAGAAATGACGGAGAGTGGATTGCAAACGCATACGGCGGAAGAGAAAACCTTGTTGCCGTTGATTTCCTGCAGAAGCTCAACACGGTTGTACATATGTTCCACCCCGAGGCTATGATGATTGCCGAAGAAAGTACGGCATGGCCGAATGTTACACGCTATCCGATTAAGGATATGGGACTCGGCTTTGACTACAAGTGGAATATGGGTTGGATGAACGATATGCTTTCGTACATCTCACTTGATCCGTTGTGGAGAAATTATCACCACGACACCCTTACATTCAGCATGGTTTATGCTTTTTCCGAGAACTTTATGCTCCCGATTTCTCATGATGAAGTTGTTTACGGCAAGGGTTCTCTCATCAATAAAATGCCCGGCGACTATGACATGAAGTTCAGCGGTGTGAGAGGTTTCATAGCGTATATGATGGCTCACCCGGGTAAGAAGCTTATGTTCATGGGCAGTGAAATCGGTCAGTTTGACGAGTGGAATGCGAACGAGGAGCTTGAATGGAACCTTCTTTCATTTGAAAAGCACCGTCAGCTTAACCTTTTCTTTGCTGAGGTAAACAAGTTCTATCGTGATGTTCCTGCCATGCATGAGAACGACTATGATTGGGACGGTTTCCAGTGGATTGCACTTGATGATTACAAGAACAGCATCATTTCGTTCCGCAGAATTGCTTATGACGGCAGTGAAATCATCTGCGTATGTAACTTCCAGCCTGTTCAGCACGATAACTATGTTGTTGGTGTTCCCGAATACGGTATTTACGAAGAAGTGTTCAACTCCGAGGCTGAAGAATTCGGCGGTTGCGGAATCAGAAACGAGGGCGAGCTCAAGGCTAAAAAGAAGAAAGACCACGAGCTTAACTATTCAATGGAAATCACAGTTCCGCCGCTTGCTGTTATGTATTTCAAGCTTAAAAAGAAGCTGGCTCTTCCCGTAAAGAAAAAGACTACGGCAAAAAAGGACGCCGCTCTTGCAAAGCTTAAAGCCGAAAAGGCAAAGAAATCGGCAAAGGCTGCTCCGAAAAAGGAAGATAAGGCAGAAAAAGTAAAGGTTGAGGCAAAGTCTGCAAAGGCAGAAGCAACCGCTGAAAAGGTTGAAAAGAAAGCCGAACCCGCTCCCGAAAAGCCCGTTAAAAAGGCAGTAAAAGCAGTTAAGGAGGAAACTCCTGCTCCTGCTGAGGTTGAGAAAAAAGCTGAAAAAACAGAAAAAGCAGTTAAGGCTGAAAAAGTCGAGAAAACCGAAACTGCCGTAAAGGCTGAAAGCAAAACCGTAAAAGCGGAAAAGCCTGCCGAAAAGAAAACAACAGCTAAAAAATAATTAAAATATTACAAATCATTTGTGCCGACGGATTTTTCTGTCGGCATTTTTGCTTGCCCGAAAACGCATTACATACAAAATTTTTGTAAAGTCTATTGTTATTGTGACCGTATTTGTGGTATAATCATTTAAATACGGAATGCCGAAAATTGCCGTTTGAATGGCACAAAATTGTCGGCTGATTTTAATTTTGATTATTACGGAGAATTTTATATGAAAATCGACAACAAAAAGGCAAGAATAATTCTTGCGGTTATTATTGCGGTGAGCCTTGTCATAAGCACGGTTTATATGTTTGCAAAACAGGGCTTTCACGAGGACGAGCTTCTGACCTATAACCTTGCAAATTCCTCAAAACAGCTTAATGTTGACGGCGGTTGGAACAGTCCCGAGGATTTCAACGAGTATCTTGCCGTGTCGCCCGATGACAGATTCGACTATGCTCAGGTATATGAAAATCAGATTATAGATGCATCGCATCCGCCTCTCTATTACGCACTTGTTCACACGGTCTGTTCGTTCTTTCCTGGCGTGTTCTCAAAATGGCTTGCCTATTCAATAAATGTGCTTGCCATGGCAGGCATTTTGATTATGCTTTATAAAATCGGACGGAAAATCACGGGCAACAATCTTTACGCCTTGATAGGTGTGGGAGCATATGCTCTGAGTATTGCGTGTATTACCACGACAATTTATCTCAGAATGTACGCAACGCTTACCTTCTGGGTGCTTGCGTTCGTTTATATGAGCATAAAGCTCTATGAAAAAAAGAACACCGTCGGCATAAAGGACTGCATTCTGCTTGCAGTTACAGTGCTTTGCGGTGTGCTTACCCAGTATTATTTCATCCTCTTTGCAGGACTTACGGGACTTGTTTTCCTTGTGTTCAAAATCAAGGAAAAGTGCGGTAAAGACCTTATTAAGTACATTATTGCGGCTGTTGTCGGTGCAGGACTTGCACTCTGCATTTATCCGTACATAATCTCGAATGTACTCGGCGGCAACCGTGGACTCAGTTCGCTTGATATGTCGGCGCTTGATATGGTTACGGTTGTGACCTATGTTTTCTACAAGCTTTGCACCTATGTTCAGATTCTTGCAAAGGATATGTTCATCAATCAGGTTTGGCTGCTCGGACTTTGTACAGCCGCAGTTATCGGTTTCGGAATTTATTTCCGTTTTGTGAAAAAGGTAAAAATTCCTAAAAAGGCGATGTTTGCCGTAGTTCCGGCAGTTTGCTATTTCATCGGCATTTCACTTGTTTCACCGTTTAACAGTGACCGCTATGTTATGGCGTCACTTCCGCTGATTGCGATGCTTTTTGCATTCTCGTTCATCAGAATTTTCACACTTTTCAAAAATCAGAAGATACGCCTTGCCGTGCCTGTATGCATTTTGCTTGCGTCAGTCACAGCGTTTGTTACGGTTAAGCCCTATTACACATACGGCAAAACAAATCTCTATGAGCCAAAGACAGACAACTGCATTTTTGTCGGAACTGCAATGCTTGAATGGAACAAGTGTATTGACAAGTTTATGAACTACGACAGCACAATGATTGTTCAGAGTTCAAAGTTCTCTCCGACTCTCGGTGATGAGCTTGAAGAATTTGCCGAAAAACGAGGAGTTATCACCAACGGAAAGGTTTCTTCGCTAGCCGAGGCATTTATGTTTAACGGCGACACAAATAAGCAGGAAACCGACAGCATGGAAAAACTCAAAACGGACAAAAAGCTTGCGTCACTTGACGAGGTAACGGTTTATGTTTCCCGCCTTGCAGACAAAGATGATGTGCTTAAATACATAACGGAAAACACAAAATTTAAGAATTATGAGCTTATTCAGGCTGATTACAGCTTTGAAGATTTCTACAACTGGTACGACTATTTTGTTGAAACCGAGTCGTATTGCAATGTTTATCGTTTTTATTAACAGAGGTGTTTAAAATGAATTCGGATAAAATCGATCGCAAAAATTCTATCGGTGTAGCATTTTCGGGCGGCGGACTTCAAGGTATTGCTCATATCGGTGCTGTTCAGGCTCTTTATGAACTCGGAATCCATCCGCAGTATGTTTCGGGTACAAGCTCGGGTGCGGCAATGGCGGCAATCGTTGCAATGGGCTGTGATTCCGATGAAATGAAAAGAGTTGCAAAAAAGCATTGGAAAACTCTTGCCGAAATCGACAACGGCCTTATTTTCAAATCTCTTGCACAGCTTATTCTAAATAAAAAGATTCAGAAAGACGGCATCAAGTCGGGTGAACTGATTGAAGATGTTATCCGTGACATTATGAATGAAAAAGGTATAACAGGCTTTGAAAATCTTCCGATTAACCTTTCAATCTGTACGGTTGACACGCTTACAACCGATGAATGTATTTTTACAACCAAGGAAGAAAATCTTGAAAACGAGCATATTCACTACATAACAGGCGCTCCGCTTGAAACTGCTGTTCGTGCAAGTATGTCGTTCCCTGCAATTTACACAACCTGTCCTTATGACAAGTACAACTTTATTGACGGCGGTTCAAAGGACAATTTGCCTGTAAAAATTCTGCGTGATATGGGCGTCGGCAAGGTTCTTGCAATCGGCTTTGATATTATGACCTACAATCCAGACGCAGGCCTTGGCGGTCTTATTAAGGTTATTTGGCGTGCGCTTGATGTTTATTCAATTGACGGCACAAGAGAGTCAAAGAAAATGGCTGACCTCGCAATTGATATCAAGAACGAAAACACACAGCTTTTCTCAATGGACAGCGTTGACGAAACCATTCAGGAGGGCTACGATGCGATTATGGCTCACAAGGACGAAATTTTAAAGGTTTTCGGTGAGCAAAACAGTGCGGAATAATTAAGATTAAAGAGGACTTCTTTTTTGAGAAGTCCTTTTGATGTAGATGAAACGAGGATTTTATGTTAAAAATTTTGAATAAAACCCGAAAGGTATCGGGCAAAATGTCCGTACCAAAACAAATTATGACAACATTCTTTGCTCTGCTTTTTGGCGGTGGCATGGGAATTGTCGCAAAGTTTCTTGATTTGAACAGACTGCCGAGCTTTCTCGATTGGCTTGATTTGTCAAACTTTTTGGGCAGAACAGCACCGTGGATTTTTATTGCCGTGTGCCTTGCCGTATTCAGCAAATCCCCCTTAAAAGCAGGAATTAATGTTTTTGCGTTTTTTGTGGGAATGTTAATAGGGTACTATGTGTGGACAAGTGTTTTTGCAGGCTTTTATCCCGATATTCCGTACCTTATGAGGTGGCTGATTCTTGCTGTTGTATCGCCGTTTTTGGCATTTCTGATTTGGTATGCAAGGGGACGGGGTGCGCTTGCAATCGGAATTTCTTCCGTACTCATAGCAATATTCTGTTGCTTTGCATTTAATCTCAACTTTGCCGATTTCAGAATTCTGTACCTCCCCGAATTTATACTTTGGCTTGCAAGCATCGGAATTTTGTTCAAGGATGTAAAACAGAGTGCATTTTCTCTGCTGATTTCAATTCCCGTTGCCCTTTCGCTTGAATACACGGGACTTCTCGGAATTATCGGCATTGGTTGATATTTTTAAATCTCTGTTGTATAATCTAAGTGCAGATTATTTGCATCTCTAAAGTGATGTAAATGATCATAGAAATTCAAAATGAGAAAAATGTAAGAAATTTGCAGGAGGGTGATTTTTGTGGATATCAGCGTTGGCGACAGAGTTGAGATGAAAAAACAGCACCCATGCGGTTGCAAAACCTTTGAAATTCTGCGTGTGGGAATGGATTTTAAGATAAAATGCGAAAAATGCGGCAGAGAGGTTATGGCGCCCCGTGCAAAGATTGAAAAAAATATTAAAAAAATTTTGACGGAGTAGGATATATATGTTTGAAAAAATCGAAATATTTGACAAAAGGTACTCCGAGCTTTCCGAAAGGCTCTACCAGCCGTCAGTAGCGGGCAATCCCGAGGAATATCAGAAAATTATGAAGGAAATCAAGTCGATTGAGGAAATCGTTTTGACCTACCGTAAATACAAAGAGGCTGTTCAGACCGAAAAAGACAGCCTTGAAATTCTTGAGGAAACAAGCGACAAAGAGCTTAAAGAGCTTGCTCAGATCGAGCTTGACGAGGCTAAGAATAATATCAAAAATCTTGCGGAAGATTTGAAAATTCTGCTTTTGCCGAAGGATCCGAACGATGAACGGAATGTTATCGTTGAAATCCGTGGCGGTGCAGGCGGTGAGGAATCGGCTCTGTTCAGTGCGGTTTTGTTCAGAATGTACTCGATGTATGCCGAAAAAAAGGGCTTTAAAATCGAGATTATCAATGCCAATGAAACCGAAATCGGCGGTTACAAGGAAATTTCCTTTATGATTGAGGGCGAGGGTGCATACTCACGCTTTAAGTACGAAAGCGGTGTTCACCGTGTTCAGCGAGTACCCGAAACCGAAAGTCAGGGCAGAGTTCACACATCGACAACAACCGTTGCGGTTTTGCCCGAGGCAGAAGATGTTGAGCTTGAAATTGATCCGAATGACCTCAAAATTGACACCTTCCGTTCAAGCGGCGCAGGCGGTCAGCATATCAATAAAACAAGTTCCGCAATCCGAATCACTCACTTGCCTACAGGTATGGTAGTTGAGTGTCAGGACGAGAGAAGTCAGTACAAAAACAAGGACAAGGCTCTTAAAGTTCTTAAAAGCCGACTTCTCAAGGAAAAACAGGACAAACAGGCGAGTGAAATTGCCGAAAACAGAAAAATGCAGGTAGGTACGGGCGACCGCAGTGAGCGAATCCGCACATATAACTATCCGCAGGGCAGAGTAACCGACCACAGAATCGGTCTTACTCTCTACAAGCTTGAAGAAATTCTCAACGGCAGCCTTGACGAAGTGATTGACGCACTTGTTGCCGCTGACAGAGCCGAAAAGCTCAAAGAAAGTATGGAAAAATAATCCGGTGATAATTGTGAAAACATTGTTGTTAAAAAATACAGAGGAAGATATAAAAACCGCCGCAGAGCTGCTTAAAAACGGCGGTGTTGTAGGAATCCCGACCGAAACAGTTTACGGACTTGCGGCTGACGCACTCAACCCCGAGGCCGTAAAGAAGATTTTTAAAGCAAAGGGCAGACCCGGGGATAATCCGCTGATTGTCCACATCTGTGATTTTTCCGATATTGAAAGACTTAACCTTGTGACGAAGATCCCCGACACAGCAAAAAAACTTGCCGATACGTTCTGGCCGGGACCGCTCACAATGATTATGAAAAAGTCGGATGTTATTCCGAATGAAGTTTCGGCAGGACTTGACACGGTTGCAATCCGTTTTCCGAGCCACAAAACCGCACAGGCGATTATCCGTGAATCGGGTACGGTTCTTGCCGCACCTTCGGCAAATATTTCGGGCTCACCCAGTCCGACAACCGCACAGCATGTTATGAACGATATGGACGGCAAAATCGACGCTGTTCTTGACGGCGGTGCAAGTGAGGTAGGTCTTGAAAGCACGGTAATTACTCTTGCGGGAGCTGTTCCGAGGGTACTTCGCCCGGGCGGAATTACGGTTGAAATGCTTGAAAGCGTTCTCGGCAAGGTTGAAGTTGATGATGCGGTTTTGCACAAACTTGCAGACAATGTTAAGGTTGCAAGCCCCGGTATGAAGTACAAGCACTATGCGCCAAGGGCGAGAGTAATACTTCTTAATTGCAATGATGAGCAATATATTGATTATGTAAACAAGAAGGCGGCTGAAGGAGTTGCGGCACTCTGTTGCGACGAGGATATTCCGCTTTTGAAAACTCCCGTTTTCTCTCTCGGAAAACGAAACGACTATACAAGACAGGCTCACACGCTTTTTGACGAGCTTCGCAGAATTGATGAGGACGACAGCGTTAAGATTGTATATTCAAGACTGCCAAAAACGAATGGCGTCGGAATGGCTGTTTACAACCGACTTATAAGAGCGGCAGGCTTTGAGGTGATTGACCTTGAACAGAATTAAAATTGTCGGTCTTACGGGACAGAGCGGTGCGGGAAAAAGCACGGTTTCGGCATATTTTGCCAAAAACGGAATGTGTGTTATAAATGCTGACGAGATTGTAAAAAATCTTTACACTCCCGATTCCGTATGCTTAAAGGCTGTTTCGGGTGTTTTCGGTCAGGATATTATCCTTTCTGACGGCAACATTGACAGACCGTTGCTTGCCAAAAGGGCATTTTCAAGCAAAGAAAACACACATTTGCTCAATTCAATTGTTCATCCGTTTGTTACATATGAATTTATGCAGATGGCGAAACAGGCTCAGACAGACGGCAAAAGCGTTGTGATTTATGACGCTCCTCAGCTTTTTGAAAGCGGTGCCGATGTGTTTTGCGACCTTATTGTAAGCGTTACCGCTAAAAAAGAAATAAGGCTTGAGCGAATCTGCAAAAGGGATAACATTGACATTTCCCGTGCAGAGCTAAGAATGTCTGCACAGCTTGACGAGGAATTTTTCAGAAGTCACAGCGACATTGTCATTGAAAACAATTTTCTATAGAGCAAGTCGAGCTTGCCACACAAAAGACGGCAGAGGCTATTAACAACCTGATGAGGTGATAGGATGCCCCAATCAAGGCGATATAAAAAGAAAAAAAGTGCTGGAAAGACGATTTTGGCATGGATAATTGTGCTTGCAATTCTTGCGGCGGGAGTATTTGTGTTTGTTTCGGTCTTTTACGAGGACGCAAAGAAAAAGCTTGATGAGATGAATTATCCACGCACCTACAGCACATATGTTGAAAAAGCCGCCAAGGATTATGACCTTGATCCTGCGTTGATATATGCCGTAATCCACACGGAAAGCGGCTTTGATCCGAAAGCCGAATCGGGCGTCGGAGCAAAGGGTGTTATGCAGATGATGCCATCGTCCTTTGAGTGGCTGCAGGAGCAAAGAGGTTGTGCGGGACAGTACACCGAGGATGACCTGTTTGACCCCGAAATCTGTATTGATTACGGAAGTTATCTTTTAAAATATTTTTACGATTATTACGGCACGGAACGCTCGGCAATTGCCGCATATAATGCCGGCTTTGTTGTAAGCGACTGGCTTAACGACACCAATTACAGTTCGGACGGAAAAAATCTTGATTCCATTCCGTATCCCGAAACAAAGAATTATGTTGACAAGGTTGAAAGTGCCAAGGAAATGTATATAAAACTTTATTATTCACAATCTAATTAAGCGCAGAGATGTTCCGTTGCCTTTGGCGGCGGATTTCAAAATAAAATGGTTTTGCCGTGTTTTACGGCACAGAAAGGACGGTTATTATGGCTGAAGAAAAGTCAAAGACAACTTTATTAAAGGAAAAAATTATGATGACCGAACCGAAGGGTGTTAAGGCTCTTTCGGAGGAAGAAATTAAAAAGGCAGACAGCTTTTGCGATGGTTACAAAAAGTTTCTTGATAACTCACCCGTTGAGCGCGAGGCTGTTCGCTATACTGTTGAGCTTGCCAAAAAAGCAGGCTTTGCAGAGTATGAGCAGGACAAAGAATATAAGGCCGGCGACAGGCTTTATTATGTAAACCGTGACAAGGCTATTGCTCTTGTTGTAATCGGTAAAAACGGTGTTAAGAACGGTGCAAGGCTTGCAATCGCTCATATTGATTCCCCGAGAGTTGACCTCAAACCGAATCCTCTTTTTGAGGCAAACAATCTTGCTTTCTTTAAGACTCATTACTACGGCGGTCTTAAAAAATATCAGTGGACAACAATTCCGCTTTCACTTCACGGTTCGGTTGTAAAGCTTGACGGTACAAGAGTTGACATCTGCTGGGGCGATGATGAGAACGAAAGCTGTTTCTGCATTACAGACCTTCTTCCGCACCTTGCAAGGGAGCAGGCGTCAAAGCCAATGGCAAAGGCAATTGAGGGCGAAAACCTCAATGTTATCCTCGGCTCTCGTCCGTATGATGCAGACAGCGACGAAAAAGACCTTGTAAAGCTCAATGTAATGGCTGTACTCAATGAGAAGTACGGTATCTGTGAGGGCGATTTTCTTTCGGCTGAGCTCTGCCTTATCCCGTCCTTTAAGTCAAGAGATATCGGTTTTGACAGAAGCATGATCGGCGGTTACGGTCACGATGATAAGGTTTGTGCTTATCCGGCTGTTATGGCGGCTCTTGATGTTGAAATGCCCGAGCAGACTTGTATCACATACCTTACAGACAAAGAAGAAACAGGCAGTGACGGCAACACAGGTATGCAGAGCGACTTCCTCCGTTTCTTCATCTATGACCTTGCAAAACAGGACGGTGTTGACGGCTACCGTGTTCTTTCAAAAAGCACCTGTCTTTCTGCCGATGTAAATGCCGCATTTGATCCGACTTATGCGTCTGCATATGAGGCTAACAACTGCTCATACATTAACAACGGTGTAATTATTTCAAAATACACAGGTCACGGCGGAAAGTATGACACATCAGATGCGTCTGCCGAATATATGGGAAAAATCAGAGCCATGCTTGAGAACAACGATATTCTCTGGCAGGTCGGTGAACTCGGCAAGGTTGACGGCGGCGGCGGCGGAACAATCGCAAAGTATGTTGCCAATATGAATGTCGATGTTGTTGATCTCGGCGTTCCCGTGCTTTCAATGCATGCTCCGTTTGAAATTGTTTCCAAGACAGATGTTTATATGGCATACAGAGCATTTTTCACTTTTTTTGATACAAAAGATTAATTTCGGAAAAAATACAAAAAACACTTGATTTTTGCACCGAGTTGTGATATCATACTACTTGCGGCTGATAAAAGGCCGCATATGCGCCGGTAGCTCAGCTGGATAGAGTGTCTGACTACGAATCAGAAGGTCGGGAGTTCGAGTCTCTTCCGGCGCGCCAAGAAAAACGCACTTGTGTAAACAAGTGCGTTTTTCAGTTATATTCGCCTGTCGGCGAGTGATATTGCCGTGCAGTGATATTCGGTCATACCGAGTGATATTGCCTGCGGCAGTTTTAAAGCGAATATAATATCACCGAGAGCGAAAGCGAGCGATAACACATTTATATCACGCCTAGTTAAACGAGGCATATCACCGATAACTTTACAGACATTCGGCTTTGTGATATATTGTATTTTGGGTGATGATTGTGTCTGAAAGTATTTTGCGGAATAAATCAAAAGAATTTGCAAAACAGATTGTATATATGTGTCGTGATATCAAAGCAAATGCAAGAGAATCGGTTTTAACTAATCAACTTTTGCGTTCGGGAACAAGTATAGGTGCAAATATTCACGAAGCACAATATGCGCAGGGTAAAAAGGATTTTATCTCCAAGTTGGAAATAGCACAAAAAGAGTGCTTTGAAACTGAATATTGGCTGGAACTTCTTTTTGAAACAGGATATATATCCGAAACCGTATATAAGCCATTGCAAAATCAGTGCGGCACAATCAGGAGAATGCTGATTTCATCGATCAATACAGTAAAGAAAAACGATAAATGAAACATATAAACAGTCTAACGCCGTAAGCGTTTCTGATGATTAAGTTTATCTAATCCTTTACACCTTAAAACTCAGACCTCATCCTTGTACAATAAACACTATCTTTTAAAGAATGTTAGTTAAATTTTGTTCAAAGTATGCATAAAATGAAAATTATTGTGTACAATGGCTTAAAAAAATAGATTATAAAGGCTATTTTCAGCATTTCTACTCTTTGAATTTGGAACAATTTGTGATAGAATGTACATAAAGTGGTTACAAATAGGTAACAATCACTTTGAATTCAAAAAAAGGAGTGTTTCTTTGCGAAATGTTTTAAAAAGTGTTTTTAGCAAAAAGGTTTCTGCGGCAGTTCTTACGGCTGTAATGCTGTTTGTGTCGGTTTTCTCAATGTCGATGATTGCGAGTGCGGCATCGTTCTCACCGAGACTGTCTGCCCCGAGTTCAAGTAACAAATATTATTACAGTAATTTAAATGTTTTTTATAAGTATGGTTACGGCATGCCTAACTGTACAGCATATGCCTACGGCAGAGCTTATGAGATTCTCGGCTCTGAGCCAAAGCTTTCATGGAACAATGCCGAGCAGTGGTACGATTACAACAAGTCTAACGGCTACTACAAGTACGGTCAGACTCCAAAGGTCGGCGCAATTGCCTGCTGGTCATATAACGGTGGCGGCGGTCATGTTGCTGTTGTAGAAAAGGTTGAAAACGGTCAGATTACATTTTCTAACTCTGCATGGAGCGGTAAGAACTTCTACCTTTCCTATGCAAGCACATCCGACAAGAATGCCGGCGGTAACAGCTGGTGGAATTTTCAGGGCTACATTTACCTTGGCGATTTCAGCGGCAGTACAAGCACTACTCAGGCTACAACCAAAAAGGTAACTTACACAACAGGTACATATAAAACAAATGTTGACGATTATCTCAAAATGAGAAGCGGTGCGGGTACAAGCTATTCATCTATAGCATTTGTTCCGAACAATGTTACTCTTAATGTAACAAAGGTTTCAACAGCCGGCGGTTACACATGGGGTTACACCTCGTACAACGGCAAGACAGGTTGGGTTGCTCTTGATTTCTGTACTTTTGTTTCTTCATCAACGGTACAGCCAACAACAGCAAAACCTACTGTACAGCCTACCACAGCCAAAGCTACGGTTCAGCCGACTACTGCAAAGGCAACTGTTCAGCCGACAACAGCCAAGGCTACACAGCCTGCAACAACTGTTCCTGCTGCAACAGTACAGCCTACTACGGTACAGGCAACAACATCTCCTGCAACTACACAGCCGAGCAATGACAACAACCATGATACTCCGTATATGATCGGCGATGTAAACCTTGACGGTCATGTTGATGTTATTGACGCAACTGAAATCAGCAAGTACATTGTTTCAATTTCAACACTTTCTGATGTTCAGAGAGAACTTGCGGATTACAACCATGACGGTGAAATCAATGTCGTGGATGCCACAGAAATCCAGAAACTTGTTGTCGGTAACAACTGATAACAACAAAACAAAATCAAAACACGCTTTGCAAAACGCAGAGCGTGTTTTTTGTTTGAAACTTTTATAACAAAGAGGGGTATGCGAGGATGCATACCATTTTTGAGGTTAATAAGTTTAATATTTAAGCATTATGTCAACGAAAAATTCACCGTTATTGTTGCCTGCATCAAAAATTCCGTCATAGACTTCGGTTATGCTCTTCATGGAGTGAAGTCCGATGCCCTTGCCCTGATGCTTTGTGGACGAATAAGTTTCGCCGTCCATTTTCAAGGGTTTGTCGTAGTTGTTTGTTGAAACAATGTACAAACAGTCGCCTTTTATTTCGGAAGTCAGGTTAAAATATCTTTTGCCTTCTTCTACGGTACAGCAACCGTCAATTGCGTTTTCGAGTATGTTGCCGAAAATACTGCAGAGGTCAACATCAAGAATTCTCGATTTGTCGGGCAAATCAATCCGCCAGTTAATGTCAACATTGTTCTCAATCGCCTGTTGACGATAGTGATTGAACAAAGCATTGAGTGCGTCACTTTTGCAGATTCGCACAGGTGCTGTTACAGTAAGCGAATTTTCATACTGGGCAATGTAGTCTTTCAGCGCCGAAAGATTTCCTTCATCTGCAAGTCGGCTCATAACATGAACCGAATGTTTAAAATCATGCCTTGCTTTTGAGGTGTATTTTATGTACGACTGCAACGATTCTGTGTAACTTTTCTGAATTTCAAGAATGTTGTTTCGTTCTGTAAGCTTTGTTTTTTCAATAGTAGTTTTGCTGAAAATGTAGAATAATATGAATACTATAAGATACAATGCAAGCTCAAATATTGTAATGATGAATCCTTTTGCATAAACCTTTCCAACACGAATATTTGCGTAGGAAATCGGTATGGTATAGATGGTTGACACCATAAGTGCAATGGGCAAAATTGAAAACAAATACCACACCTTGCCGATATTTATGTTGTCAATCATCCATGCGTAGTATTTTGTAAGCGGAACAAGCGCTCCCATTGCCGCAACCGAAAGCCCCATTTGAATCAGGCTATATGAGGTGTTAACTCCTCGTGAGATTTCTTCCTGAAAAAATGAGTTGATAAAATATGCATACAGAGAAAAGAATGAAATCAAACAGCACACACTTATAAAAACAAACAAACAGCGTGCTGTTCCGGCCTTTGTAACGCTTTTAATAAGGAAGAAAAATATTACAAGGTCGGGGAAGAGAACAAAGTTTAAATTCTGAATGTCAAAAGCCGTCATCACAATTGACGAGAGAGAACCGAGTATGATAAATGAACACAAAAAGAGCGTTACTATCTTTGAAATCGGGTATTTTAATTGATTTTTTAACGGTAAAAGGCAGAATAAACTTAACGGTATTATTATGACAAAGCTGAAAAATGCCTGAAGAAATTTTATGAATGCGTCCATGTTCACCTCCGCTGGTTTTCTCTGATTTTTTTGAACATATATTCACGGATACTCTGTTCAGTCCGAGTTTTTTCACGAATTTTAATCGGGAATCTTTCACCGTTGCCTGTAACACATACAGAGCCTTCAATGTCCTTTATGTAATCGGCATTCAGCACGATTCCCCTGTTTACGGGTATGAAACGGGTGTCGTTGTCTGCAAGCTTGAGAAACTCTGCAATGGTCATTCGTGTGCGATATCTAAGTCCCGAAACAACACCTATGTTGATATAATGTGCATCGGATTCAACAGAAACAATTTCCTTAAGCGAAATCAGCGTGTTTCGGCGGTCACACATAACTTCAATGTATTTTGAATTATCCGATACATATGACGAGGCATCATCAAGTACCTTGTAAATCTGCTCAGCTTTGTAGGGTTTTGTTATGTAATGAAAAGCGTGAACGGAAAATGCCTGCATCATAAAATCGGGGCTTGTTGTGACAAATACAATAAGAATATTACGGTCTTTTTCACGAAGCTTTTCAGCCACGGCAATGCCGTTCATCTTCTCCATAAAAATATCTACAAAGGCTATTTTGTAGGTGTTTTCCTTGAATGAATTGAAAAAAGCTATTCCGTCAGGAAAACAATCGATCTGCACATTTTGCTTGTGTCCGCCAAAATATGCGTTGCAGATTGAGTAGAGAATGTCTGCCTGAGGCTTTTCGTCGTCAATAACTGCAATTTTCAAGATATCGCCTCCTTTGAAATAATTTAATTCGGAGCAATGATTAACTGCACTTAGATTATACCATAAATTTGAAAAATATTATATCCGATTGTCATATGTTTTTGCCAAAAGATTGATGTTTGTGCCAACTTGTTGAAATGTTGCATTAAATTGGCTATCATTGAGATGATAAAAGCGAAACACGAAAATTGCGGTGTTTCCGTAAATCAAAATCGGAAAGTAAAAAATATCGGAAAGAGGTAATCAACTATGAAAAAAATCAAGAAGTTAGCTTTATTGCTTGCAATTTGTATGGTAGGTACAGTAGGTCTTGTAGGTTGCGGTAATGACGGTGACTCGTCAAGCAAAAACGAAAGTTCGGCAACACAGACTGCTGACGACAATGCAAACAGCGCAGATGACAGCGCCGCTGATTCAAAGGACGGCGATTCATCGGCAAGCGTTGTAGGTACTTGGACTGTAACAGCACTTGAAGGTACGGACGGTACAGCCGTTTCAATTGATGACTACGCAACAGCAAACGGTGTTGACCCCGAAACTTTGAAATGTACATACACATTTGCAGATGACGGTACATTCTCAGGCGAAATGAGCGGTGTTACTGTTTCGGGCAATTACACATTTGAGGGTACAGATCTCGTTATGACAGTAGGCGAACAGCAGTTTAACTACACATATGACGCTGACAATGATATGCTCAAATACACAGATCCTAACACAGGCCTTTCAAGTTATTGCGAAAGACAGCAGTAATTGTAATCTAATCCCAATTTCCTAATACTACACTACACAAAACAACCGCTCACCGAAAGGTGGGCGGTTGTTTGCTTTTTGATATGCGGTTGTCGTTCTGTTGGACAGATATCATCCGCCTGTACTGATGAATTTTTATGTTTATACACATAGCTTTTTATACAATAAAAGCAGTGTATAATCTGTAGGGGAGAACCGTGTTCTCCCGCAAGTAATCGTACAATTTGTATGTTAAAACAAATTTTGTAAATGTTGCAAACCGGTAGGGGCGTTCATTGGACGCCCGCTTTGATGAATATTTATGTTTATATAATATGTTTTGATATAACATAAACTGTGTATTCAAATTTGCACGCATTGCGTGCAATCGTGTGCAATGCACACGAACGGGCGAACACGGTTCACCCCTACATTATTTCGGTAACTGTATCTCATTTATACAGCTTATTTTCATCATAAATTTTCTGCCGTTACTTGACGGGCGTCCAATGAACGCCCCTACAGAATTGTGCGAACGGTTGCAATGTTACGCTCGGGCATAATATGTTTTTAATATTACAAACTGTCTTCACGAACATAAAAAGTCGGCTCGCCGTTAATTTACTTTATTTGTCGGAGTTCCGTTCAGAAAATTTTTGATGTTGTCCGAAACTATGCCCATAAGGCGTTCCCTGGTTTCAACGGGCGCCCATGCAATGTGGGGGGTGATGATGCAATTTTTTGCCCCCATAAGAATGCAGTCCTCAACCATAGGCTCAACCTTGAGAGTGTCGATTGCCGCACCGCCGAGGTGACCGCTTTCGAGTGCCTCAAGCAAATCTTCTTCAACCATAACACCGCCTCTTGCCGTGTTTACGAACAATGCACCATCTTTCATTTTGGCAAAGACATTTTTGTCAAACATATTTTCCGACTGTGGATTTAGCGGACAATGAACGCTTACAATGTCGCTTGTTTCAAGAAGTTCGTCAAATGAAACATCTTCGATTCCGTCAATATTTTTCGGAGTTCTGCTCGATGCGATTACATTCATGTCAAAAGCGTTTGCAATTTTTGCAACAGCCTTTCCGATGTTTCCGAGTCCGACAATGCCGAGTGTTTTGCCTGCAAGTTCATTCAGCGGATATACAAACGGTGAAAAAGTTTTGCTTCTTTTCCACTTGCCGTCCTGAACAAACCGATTATATTCCGCAGTGTGATTGAAATGTTCAAGAATGAGTGCAAATGTGTGCTGTGCAACCGCATTTGTTGAATATGAAGCTGCGTTGCAGACGGTTATGCCGTTTTTGGTGCAGTAGTCAAGGTCAATGTTGTTGTAGCCTGTTGCAAAAAGTCCTATATATTTCAGATTTTTCGCAAATCGCATTGTGTGCGAATCAAGCAGAGTTTTGTTGCACACAACGATATCTGCATCTGCAATTTTCTCCGCAACCTCTTCATATTTCAAAAGACCGAACGACTCAACCTCACCGAACTGATTAAGCACATCGGCATTTACAATATCGTCAAGAACAGTCTGTGCGTCTGTTAAAACTATTTTCATCTTATCACCTCGTTTTTTACTGACTATAGTATATACCGAAAATTTTTTCCTTGCAATCCAAATCAAAATTTTGTATAATATTTGTGCATAAATTGAAAGGAACGGTATGTTAATGTATAAAAATTATCTTTTTGATTTGGACGGAACTTTGCTTCCCATGGACATGGAAAAATTCGTAAAGCTGTATTTTTCATCGCTCTGCAAGCGTTGCACTCCTGTTATAAAAATCGAACCCGACGCCCTTATAAAGGCGATGTGGGCAGGTACTGACGCTATGACAAAGAACGATAACAGCCGTACAAACCGTGAAGTTTTCTGGGAAACAGCGGGCAAAGTCAGCGGTGCCGACCTTGAAAAGTTTGATGACCTTTTTACCGATTATTACGAAAACGAGTTTATCGTTCCGAAAAATGCTACAAGCTTTACTCCTTATGCAAAGAAAAGCATTGATTTCATAAAGAAAAACGGCGGCAGACTTATTGCCGCAACAAATCCGATTTTTCCGTTTGTTGCAACAAAACGCAGACTTGAATGGGCAGGAGTTTCTCCCGACGATTTTGAACTTGTTACAACATACGAAAACTTTGGTTGCTGCAAGCCGAATCTGAAATATTTTGAAGAAATCTGCAAAAAGCAGGATATCAAGCCCGAAGACAGCATTATGATCGGCAACGATGTTGACGAGGATTTGTGCAGCGCAAAACTCGGCTTTGATACATACCTTATTACCGACACAATTGTGAACAGAGATAATAAGGATTATTCAGACTACAAAAACGGCAGTTTTGAGGAATTTTACAAAGATTTTCTCAAAGGCGATTGATATGATTATATTGTGCGGTCAGACGGCATTTTCTTTTGTCTGACCGCTTTTTCTGTGTGCATTTAATTTTACTTTTACAGAATGCCTTTTAATGCCTTAAATGAAATAAAAAAACAGTCGAATGTGGTATCATTTGATGTGATACAGGTTATCAGACGGGATTTATTTTGTTTTATATCTTAATTAAGCAGGTGAATGAATTATGTCAGAAGTAATCAGAATTTTTGTTGAAAAAAAGGATGGCTTCAATGTTCTTGCAAAGCAGACGCTTTGGGACATCCGCCACAACCTCGGTATGAAGTCTGTCGAAGATCTTCGTTACATTGTGCGTTACGATCTTGAGGGACTTACTAAGGAAGAATATGACAAGGCGAAAACCATTGTTTTGTCAGAGCCTAACGCCGATGTAATCTATGAAGAAACTCTCCCCGTTGAGGACGGCTGGAAGGTATTCGCAATGGAGTATCTCCCCGGTCAGTACGATCAGCGCGGTGACTCTGCCGAGCAGTGCGTTCAGCTTCTTACTCAGGGTGAGCGTTGCAAGGTTCTTACAGCAAGAGTAATTGCTCTCAAGGGCAATATTACAGACGAAGAGCTTGTAAAGGTTGAGGAGTACCTCATCAACCCTGTTGAAAGCCGTCTTGCATCTCTTGAAAAGCCAAAGACTCTTGATATGGAAATTCCCGTTCCCGAAAATGTTAAGAGGGTAGAGGGCTTCAACGGCTGGAATGACGATGAGATGCAGAAGTATTACGATTCAATGGGCTTTGCAATGACACTTGCAGACCTCAAGTTCTGCCGTGATTACTTCAGAGATACAGAGCACCGTGATCCGTCGGTTACAGAACTTCGTGTAATTGACACATACTGGTCGGACCATTGCCGTCACACAACATTCCTTACAAGACTTGAAGAGATTGAGATTGAAAAGTCTGCTCTCGGCAAGGTTATCGAGGATGCACTCAGCGAGTATTATGCAACCCGTGACGAGGTTTACGGCAAGGATACAAAGAGAATCGTTTCACTTATGGATATGGCTCTCATCGGTATGAAGTCACTCAAGAAAAAGGGACTCATTCCCGACCTTGACGAAAGTGAAGAAATCAATGCCTGCTCAATTCAGGTTCCCGTTACTATAGATGGAAAAACAGAACAGTGGCTCGTTCAGTTCAAGAACGAAACTCACAACCACCCGACAGAAATCGAGCCTTTCGGCGGTGCCGCAACCTGTCTTGGCGGTGCAATCCGTGATCCGCTTTCAGGCCGTTCATATGTATATCAGGCTATGCGTGTTACAGGCTCGGGCGATCCGACAATTCCTTTCAAGGATACAATGCACGGCAAGCTCCCTTCACGCAAAATTACAACAGGTGCCGCTCAGGGTTACAGCTCATACGGTAACCAGATCGGTCTTGCAACAGGTCAGGTAACCGAGCTTTACGATCAGGGATATGTTGCAAAGAGAATGGAAATCGGTGCTGTTATCGGTGCATCTCCAAAGGAAAATGTTATCCGTGAAACTCCTCTCCCCGATGATGTAATCGTACTTCTCGGCGGAAGAACAGGTCGTGACGGCTGCGGCGGTGCAACAGGTTCTTCAAAGGCTCACGATGAAAACTCAATCGAAACCTGCGGTGCAGAGGTTCAGAAGGGTAATCCTCCGACAGAAAGAAAAATTCAGCGTTTGTTCCGCAACCCCGAAACTGCAAAGCTCATCAAGAGATGTAACGACTTCGGTGCAGGCGGTGTTTGCGTTGCTATCGGTGAACTTGCCGACGGTCTTACGGTTGACCTCGACAAGGTAACAAAGAAATATGACGGCCTTGACGGTACGGAGCTTGCTATATCCGAAAGTCAGGAAAGAATGGCTGTTGTTCTCGATAAAAAAGATGTTGACAAGTTTATTTCACTTGCATCAAAAGAAAACCTTGAGGCTACAGCCGTTGCGGTTGTAACCGAAAGTCCTCGTCTTACAATGAACTGGAGAGGCGACACAATCGTTGACCTCAGCCGTGAGTTCCTCAACACAAACGGTGTTACTCAGGTTGCCAAGGCTTATATCGAGGCTCCGAAGTGGGAGGGCTGCTACCGTAAGGTTGCTCCCGCAAAGCTTAAAGATATGCCTGCTGACGAGGCATTCCTTGAAAATATGTCAAGACTTGAAGTTTGCTCACAGATCGGTCTTGCAGAAAGATTTGACGCATCAATCGGTGCGGCTACGGTAATTATGCCGTTCGGCGGTAAGAATCAGCTCACTCCTCAGGAGGCTATGGCTGCAAAGATTCCGCTTGAGAAGGGCGAAACAGACGATGCAACAGCAATGAGTTACGGCTATATTCCCGGTGTTTCACGCTGGAGTCCGTTCCACGGCTCGGCTTATGCAGTTGTTGAGTCGCTTTCAAAGCTGCTTGCAATCGGCGCAAACCCGATGACAGCAAGACTTACATTCCAGGAATATTTTGAAAGACTTAAAGATGTTCCTTCCCGTTGGGGTAAACCTGCCGCAGCACTCCTCGGTGCTATGCAGGCTCAACTCAAGCTCGGACTTCCGTCAATCGGCGGTAAGGACAGTATGTCGGGTACATTTGAGGATATTGATGTTCCGCCTACACTCGTAAGTTTCGCCGTTGCAATGACAAAGGCCTCAAAGACAATTTCAACAGAATTTAAGAACGCAGGTTCAAAGGTTATCTTTGTTCCCGTTCCTGAAAATAAAGAAACACTTATGCCTGTATGGGATAAGCTTATCGAAATGTACAACGCTGTTTATGCTCTCTGCGAGGATGGCAAGGTGCTTTCTGCATCGGTTGTTAAAGAGGGCGGTACTGCCGCAAGCGTATGTAAGGCTTGCTTCGGTAACGGCTTTGGCTTTAAGTTTGCAAACGAACTCACAAATGACGAGCTTTTCGCTCCGCTTTCGGGTTCGCTTGTTATCGAACTTGCAGACGGTGCAGAGCTTTCAAACGATGTTCTTCACTATGACCTTGGTACTGTTACGAACGATGCAAAGATTACGGTAAACGGCAAGGAAATCGAACTTTCCGCACTCCTCGAAAAGTGGACTGCTCCGCTTGAAAAGGTATTCCCGACAAAGGCTGAAGTGCCTGAAATCGAAGTTGATGTTCCGCTTTACAGCGAGAGAAATACATCTTCACCTGCAATCAAAACTGCAAAGCCTACTGTATTTATCCCTGTATTCCCGGGTACAAACTGCGAGGTTGATACGGCAAGAGCATTTGAAAAAGCAGGTGCAAATGTTGAAATGCTTATCGTCAAGAACCTTTCTTCAAACGATATTGAAGAAACAATTGACGAAATGGAAAAGCTCATTGCAAAGTCACAGATGATTATGCTTCCGGGCGGTTTCTCAGGCGGTGACGAGCCTGACGGTTCAGGTAAGTTTATTGCAACAACATTCCGCAATCCGAGAATTGCAGAGCAGGTTAACAACCTTCTCAAGAATCGTGACGGTCTTATGCTCGGTATCTGTAACGGATTCCAGGCTCTTATCAAGCTCGGACTTGTTCCTTACGGCGAAATCAGAGAGCTTAAAGCAAATGATCCGACGCTCACATTCAACACAATCGGCAGACATATTTCACATATGGCTTATACAAGAGTTACTTCCGTTAAGTCACCGTGGTTTGCAAATGTCAACGCAGGCGACGTGTTTGCTGTTCCCGTGTCACACGGCGAGGGCAGATTTATGGCTGATGTTGAAACTGTAAAAGAACTTGCAAAGAACGGTCAGATTGCAACACAGTATGTTGACCTTGCCGGCAATCCAAGCAGCGACATTGAGTTTAACCTCAACGGTTCTGTTTGTGCAATTGAGGGTATCACATCACCTGACGGCAGAGTTCTCGGTAAAATGGGACACAGCGAGAGAAAGGGTGAAAACCTTTACAAAAATGTTCCTTTTGCAAAAGACCAGCAGATTTTTGAAAGCGGCGTAAAATACTTCAAGTAATTTATAACCGAATATTTTATATAAAAACTAAGGACATCCGTTTTTCGGATGTCCTTGTTGTTTGTGCGGTGTCAAATTATATCGGTTATCGGTGACTGTTAAACTTGCATTTCTGCTGTTTTTAACATATAATAATGTAAACGGGTTATTATTTAAAGTAGAGTGAAAGGAGTTATTTATGAAAAAAGTAGATTATCTTGTAACGGCTAAATGTGAAGCTTTGTATGAATACGCAAATTCTGTTATGGCAAAGTATGAAGATTATCTTGATTCGGAATCGGCTTTGGATTGCATAAAAAATATTTATGACGATTTGTGTGATTATAACACTAAAATTTTACTCTGCGACAGTATTGAACGATATGAGTTATTACTAAAAAATATAAAGGAATTTGATTCAATAATTAAACACGTTTCAGATTCTGTAATGTCGGGTGTTTGATTATGAACTATTCGGAAGCTGAGTTCGACAAAGCTTATAAAAAAATAATTCGCAGAATTATTAAATCCAAATCACCTGTCAACAACCCTATGGCATATATTCTCGGTGGTCAGCCCCTGTCTC
>OJPT01000248.1_pt1 | contig 27032 bp, 35 predicted proteins | sample 1598641 | NCBI WGS metagenome assembly OJPT01 (sample SAMN03922495, study PRJEB24848) | human gut metagenome | isolation source: stool sample | host: Homo sapiens | place: Germany | collected 2011-11 | reverse complement strand
ATGTGCGGCGCGAGACCTTCTCCGGCAGCTGCGCCCGCAGCTTCTATGTGGGCGAAGTGAAGAAGGAGGACATCCACGCAAAGTTTGAGGATGGCGTCCTGCACATCGAGCTGCCTGCTCCTCAGCAGACGAAGGCTTTGCCTGAGAACCCGAATCTGATTGAGATCGAGTAAATGCCGACCGTGTGCGCCAAGGCATAACGTATATAGGATGCCCCCGGAGAGCTGCAACAAGCTCTCCGGGGGCATTTTTTGTTTCGCTATCTTTTCCGCAAGGGAAAACCATGGTATACTGAGAAAAGCAACTCAGAATTTATGGAGGTACTTCACTATCCTGTGAGCCGGGAGAGCGGCTGGCTTTTGCGGTATACTCCGTTCGGAAAGATCAAAGCGCATGGAGGTAAAAAGCATGCTGACCTATACCTATGTTTCAGAGGGAACGTTTGCCCTGATGGAAAAACCAAAGCCGGTGTTGCAGCACGAGCGGGACGCCATTGTAAAGGTGACCCTTGCCAGTATCTGCTCCAGCGATCTGCATATCAAGCACGGCAGCGTGCCCCGGGCGGTGCCCGGCATCACGGTAGGGCACGAGATGGTGGGCATCGTAGAAGAAGTGGGCAGTGCGGTGACCAATGTGAAACCCGGCGACCGGGTGACGGTGAACGTGGAGACCTTCTGCGGAGAGTGCTTTTTCTGCAAAAAAAGGCTTCGTGAACAACTGCACCGATCAAAACGGCGGCTGGGCGCTGGGCTGCCGCATCGACGGCGGGCAGGCCGAGTATGTCCGGGTGCCCTTTGCGGATCAGGGACTGAACAAGATCCCGGACGGCGTTACCGATCGGCAGGCGCTGCTGGTGGGCGATGTGCTGGCCACCGGCTTTTGGGCGGCACGCATCTCGGAAATCACCCCCGAGGATACCGTGCTGATCCTCGGTGCAGGGCCGACCGGCATCTGCACGCTGCTGTGCGTCATGCTGCACAGCCCCAAGCGCATCATCGTCTGTGAAAAGGACGCAAGCCGCCTGCAGTTCATCCGTCGGCACTACCCGCAGGTGCTCACCGTGCAGCCGGAGGACTGCGCCGCCTTTGCGCGTGCCCACAGCGACCACGGCGGGGCCGATGTGGTGCTGGAGGTGGCAGGGGCAGACTCCACCTTCCGGCTGGCATGGGAGTGTGCACGGCCCAACGCCGTTGTGACGGTGGTGGCGCTGTACGATAAGGCACAGACCCTGCCGCTGCCGGAAATGTACGGCAAAAACCTCACCTTCAAGACCGGCGGCGTGGACGGCTGCGATTGTGAAGAAACGCTGCGTCTCATCGCAGAAGGCAAGATCGATACCGAACCGCTCATTACCCACACCTACCCTCTGCGCCGCATTGAAGAAGGTTACGACCTCTTTGAAAATAAACGGGATGGCGTCATCAAGGTGGCAGTGGAGTGCTGACGGTCTGCGCCAAGGCACAACGCACATAAAGTGGCTCCGGAGAGCTGTAACAATAAAACGATCCCATTTTATGAGCGATATGGCTTTCAACAATATGATAATTACTCTGCAATGGTGCGGAAGCACTTTTTGTGAGTTGGTATGATGGATCGATTTGCAGCTAGCAAGGAAACCGTAAGGAGTACTGAGCATGGATGCAAACTGTACCAGTAAAAGAAGGAAAGTCAAGAGTATGGAAACGGTATACATTGCAGGCGGGTGCCTTTGGGGCGTCCAGCATTTTTTTGACACGGTGCCCGGTGTACGGACGACCGAAGCCGGGAGAGCCAACGGAACAACAAACACGCTGGACGGCCCGTATGATGGATACGCAGAGTGCGTTAAAGTGGTCTTTGATGAGAAATGTACCAGTGTTACAGAGCTTATGGAGCATCTGTTTGAAATCATCGACCCGTACAGCCTGAACAAACAGGGCGTTGATGTTGGAAAAAAGTATCGCACGGGGCTTTACAGCACAAATCCCGGACATCTGGAAGAAGCAAGAGCCTTTATTGACAGCCGGAAGGACCGGGATAAAATCGTTGTGGAAGTGCTGCCGCTGACGAATTACGTCCGGAGTGCAGAGGAGCATCAGCACCATCTGGAGCGGTACCCGGAAGACTGCAGCTACTGTCATATCCCGGATGAAGTCTTAAACAAATACAGGAATCAGTAAGCAAAGGAAAAACGAAAATGCGGGGATTGGGAACGATCATCAATGCGCTGGCCATTGTGATAGGCGGTGTGCTGGGTATTCTGTTCAAACGCTTTCTGAAAGAGCGCTATCAGGATACAATCATCAAAGCCACGGGCTTTTCCGTGGTGTTTCTGGGAGCGGCGGGAACGCTCTCCAAGATACTGACGGTTAGGCCAGACGGAACTTTGAACACCGGTGGCTCTTCTGACGGGGATTTTATGAATCGGAATTTGTAGAGGAGGTGTGATTATATGAAAAACAATAGCCCACAAAAGCAGGCTGCCATTTCTTGGATCATTTTGATGATAGGAATATTGCTCGCAGTAATAGGAGCAATGACGGCAAAGGAGTACAGAGTAAACCTATGCCTGCTGATCGGTGCAATGGTTGTTGTTGGTGGTATTGTATATCATCTCACCATGATGAAATGTCCTTATTGCGGTTGCTCGCTTGTTGGTTATAGGCCGATCCCTAAAGAATGTCCAAAGTGTCATAAAAAATTTGAAGAATAAGTTCGCGTTTATCAAGGTGAACATTTAAGTATTAAAAACGGGAGTGAAAACAAATGATGACCATTGCACAGATCATGGAAAAGATGATCGCCTTTTCCGAAGGGAATATCCATGACATCACGCACCTGAGCTGCGTGTGGACCTATGCCAAAACCATTGGTGAGCTGGAGGGGCTGGACGCAGACACGCAGTTTATTCTGGAGGTGGCGGCCATCACCCACGATATCGCCTGCCCGCTCTGCCGCAAAAAGTACGGCAACACCAATGGTAAATATCAGGAGCAGGAGGGTGCCCCGCTGGTGCGGGAGTTCTTGGCGGATACCGGCATGACAGCAGAACAGATCGACCGTGTGGCCTATCTGGTAGGGCACCACCATAGTCCGGCGCAGATCGACGGCATTGACTATCAGATTCTGATTGAGGCAGATTATATCGTCAATGCGTCCGAAAGCGGGTACGACCAGCAGGCAATCCGAACCTTTATGGAACATACGATGAAGACGGCAGCGGGTATCCGGCTGATGAAAACAGTGTTTGGAGTGTAAAAATGATTCAGAAGCATTGCTTTGAATGCGGTACGGCATTGATTGAAAAAGAACTGGAAGAAGAGGGCATTGTGCCTTACTGCCCGAAATGCCAGCAATATCGGTTCCCGATGTACAATGTGGCAGTCAGCATGATTGTTGTGGATGAGGAAACCGGGAAAATTCTGCTCATCCAGCAGTACGGCAAGCCCTCTTATATTCTGGTGGCTGGATATGTGAACCGCGGTGAGGCAGAAGAACACGCCGTGGTGCGGGAAGTCCGGGAAGAAACCGGGTTGGAAGTAGAGCACCTCCGGTTCAACCGTACCAAGTTTTTTGAGCCGTCTAACACGCTGATGTGCAACTTTACGGCTTTCGTCAGAACCGCAAAGGCGCTGCATATCAACCACGAAGTGGACCGCTGCAAGTGGTTCACCCCACAGGAAGCCAGAGAAAACATCCGTCCCAACAGCCTTGCAGCGGAATTTTTGAATGCGTATCTGGACGAAGTGGGGAATAAGCCGATGGAGATGTGATTCGTGGCTGTGCCACGGGAATTTTGACGGAGAGTATGGAAAAAAGTTGGTTCGGCCTGTTTCGGTTGACTTTTTTATAAAGAATCGATATATTGATACTATGTAGTATCAATAAGTATCACCTGCGAGGTGGACAGAATGGATGGGGCACAGTTTGCAAAAATGCTTTCAGATAAGCATTTGCTTGAACTCAATCGGATGGAATACAAGTACTCGACTGTCAGCGTCAAAGAATTTGCCGAATTGCTGCGGCAAAACTTTGCGCAGCCTCTGCCGTTGACTGATTTTTCTGGAAATAAGCTGTTTTACCTGCCGAACCTCGCGCAAATTTCAACAAATGGTATACAGAAAACAGAATAGAATCATCTTCGATGTCTCGTTGGGAAACTAACGGGGTATTTTTTTGCCCAAATTCGGCTGTATAGAACACTGAAAAGTCAAAACGAACCGTAGGTAGTCCTGCAAGGACAACTAAAGTGCGCCTATGAGGCCGACGCGAAATCGGAGGATTCTTGTTAAACTTACTATACTATACCATTGCAAAAAAGAAGTGAGCACGATATAATATGGATAAGAAAGCAAAAGTTACCGCAATGGTGTGAAAATAGATTTTGGCTGTTTCCATAAGGAGTAGATCGAGAGGTGTTATCCTCAGTGGCTGAAAGCGCAGATGTGTGATGCTTGCAGCAAGCTATTTGTATAAGCCGAAAGGCCGCAGAAATGCGGCTTTTCCTAAATGCATGAAATTAGCCGAGCCTAACTTGTAAATGTGCGCGTGCTGGTTAGATGAAACTAACTATAAAAGGAGAGACAGCAATGCGAGAACACAAGAATTTCTGGGACAGAAATGCAGGTCTGTATGACTGCTTTATGCGAAAAGACAGGGCAGTATACGAGAAAATGTATGAGCTGATCCGTCCGGTCGTGAAAGACAAAACAGTGCTGGAGGTGGCTACCGGAACGGGACTGATCGCCAAGCACATCGTAAAAGCAGCGGCACACATCGAGGCGACGGATGCCTCTCCGGAAATGATTGCAGAGGCCAAACGGGGGAATTACTCTGCGAAGCTGCGTTTTTCCGTGCAGGATATGTTTTCTCTGCCATACGCGAGCAAATCATTCGATGTGGTAATCGTATCAAACGCACTGCACATTGTGCCTCAGCCAGAAAAATCACTGCGAGAGATCAAACGGGTGCTGAAGGATGACGGTGTGCTGATTGCGCCTACCTTTACGCACGCAGAAAACTCATTTCCCGGTAAGATCAAAGCCTTTTTCATGAATCTGGCAGGCTTTCCTCTCCACAGCAAGTGGACGAGTGAAGAATACCTAAAATTTCTGCAACAGAATGATTGGACAGTGCGAAAAAGTGTTGTTCTAAAGACCTCTTTTCCGCTGACCTATACGGAATGTGTGAAATCGGAGGTGTGATATGTCCTTCTTTGAAAACACCCGAAAGCCCGTAGGCCTTGGCGGGAAGATCATGGTTGCTATGATGAACTTTGGACACAGCGCAATGGCAGAATGGGGGCTGCGCTTTTTACAGCCTGCCCCGGATGCCATGGTGCTGGACTGCGGCTGCGGCGGTGGAGCGAACATTAAAACGCTGTTGAAACTGTGCCCCAACGGCAAGGTGCAGGGCATCGACTACTCAGCCGTCAGCGTGGAAAAAGCGCGAAAAGTCAATGCCAGAGCCATTGCGGCAGGACGGTGTACCGTGCAACAGGCAAGTGTGGCAGAGCTGCCGTTTGAGGCGGAGCAGTTTGATGTGGTGACCGCCTTTGAAACGGTCTACTTCTGGCCGGAGCTTGCACAGAATTTCAGAGAGGTTTATCGAGTGCTGAAGCCCGGCGGAATCTTTTTCGTCTGTAACGAAGCAAACGGCGAAACGACAAAAGACGACAAATGGACGCAGATCATCGATGGCATGACCATCTATACGGACACTGCACTGAAAGAGTATCTGGAACAAGCAGGATTTTGTCAGATTCAGAGCCACAAAAATAAAAGGGGCTGGCTGTGCATCACAGCACAGAAATGAGGTGCGATCATGTCGAAAAAGGCAACGGAATTTCAAAGAAAAGCAATGAGCTGGATGTACCGAGGCAAGGAGATCTTCAAGCCTTTGAACACCGGCTGGATCGACGAGAATGTTGCCTGCGTGCGCGAATGGGTGGCGAACATCTTCTTCTACCGCAAAGGCGATACGACCATTATGGTCGATGCGGGATATAACTACGACCGCCTTGCCGAAAAAATGGGCTGGCTTGGGATTGATCCGAAGTCGATACACCATATCCTTATCACCCATCAGGACACCGACCATGTGGGTGCGGTGGAAGCAGACAGTCCGGGGCTGTTCCGGAATGCGAAGCTGTACATCGGCGAGATCGAGAACCGGTATCTCACCGGCGAGGTGCGGCGAAAAGTCATCTATCATCTCTATAAATTGCCGCAGGTCACGATCAACAACGAAAAGGTACTGCTGCACGATGGGCAGGTACTTGACATTGACGGCGTCAGGATCGAGTGTTTTCTGGTTCCCGGTCATACATGGGGGCACATGGTATACCTTGTGGACGAGAAATATCTCTTTACCGGCGATACCCTCTGGTTCGGCGCGGACGGCGGCTACAGCTTCATTTCCTCGCTGGCGGAGGACAATAAGCTGGCTGTGCAGTCACTGGCGGAGCTGGAGCGGAAACTGCGCGCACGTGGGCTGCATCCATATTTCATCACCGGTCACACGGGATGGACGGACAATTTTGCCTTTGCGTTTGCCCACAAAGACAAGAGCTGTTCACCATTCAAAAAACGAGTACACGACCCATCGGCGCCCTATGATGCCTACGACGAATCGGACGACACCGAAGAAAATGCAAAGAGCGGTTTTCTGAAAGGTGTGGGAAGATGAAGGACAGTGAATTACAAATTGACCGTAGCTGCCATGTGCTATATTCCAAACCCTGCAAAAAGGAAATTCTGGCGAAAATCACTCTGCACTATCCGGAGGTGGAGCGCGAGGTGGTCTGGGAGCAGGTGCAGCTGAGATACGCAGAGCTTCTTTCCAAGTGGCGCACCGACCTCGGCGGTAAAAAGAATTTTCACAACGGCGTAGGCGGCACCTACGACTGCATCGCCATCATGTGCTTTTACGATGTGTGCCGGGATGTGGTCACATTCCGCGAAATGGAAGAGATAGAAGAAAATCTGATCCTGCCGTCCTTCCGGAAGCTGCGCTTCGTTGACATCAACAAGCCATTCTGGAAAAAGCTGATGTATCGGGCATTCAGCACTGCTCAAAAGCACTGTGACACATGGCATGATTACGAGATGGATGTTACGCCTTACGAAAACAGCAAGCCCATCTATTATGAATTTACGGCGGTGTCCGGCGGCGGAATTTGCTAAGCGGTTCGGATTTGCGGACATTATGCCCGCCCTGTGCAATGTGGACTATGCGTCCATGGAACTGCTCCATGCCAAGCTCGTGAGGACGACCACCTGCGTGGACGGCTGCCGATGCGACTATACCATCTGCGGCGATCAGGACCCGTATGTAAAAGAACATCCCGAATACCGGGATGAAAACGGATACAAGAGGAATAAGTAATGCTTTTACAGGTGATTCTGGAAGGTCTTGGGTTGGGAGTTCTGCTGGTTCTGATCTGCGCCGTGGGCATCCGCAAGGGGGCTGTTGGGATGGTGCATCTTTACCCCATGGGACAGCCGTTTGCAAGTATCCAGCCGGGGCTATATGCTGGGTTACAGTGACCTGAAAGATCCTTCTGTCAGCGGCTTTTTCCGATTTCTCGCCAAGGTCGGGGATAACGGGATGAAAATGCAGATCGTGAAGATCGGATTTGGAGGCAAGCTATGAAAATTCTGGTATATGGTGCAGGCGTTCTGGGGTGCAATCTGGCAAGAAATCTGCTGCGCGCCGGAAAGAATGTCACGCTGCTTGCGCGGGGAAACTGGGCTGCGGAGATCAAGCAGAACGGCCTGCGGATTAAGAACAAATTTTCGCTCCGCACCTCGGTCAGCCGCATTCCGGTGGTGACTGAACTTGCACCGGATGCAATGTACGATGTGATCTTTGTGGTCCTGCGCTATACACAGCTGGATTCCGTTCTGGACACGCTGCGGGCGAACCGGACGAAGAACATCGTTTTTGTGGGGAACAATGTGCAGGCGAGGGCACTGGCGGCGGTACTGCCGGAAAAGAACGTCCTGTTTGCCTTTGCACTTTCTGCCGGGCATCGGGAGGTTGACCGGGTGGTCTCCATCGACCTGAAAAAGATCACCATCGGACAGCTGCCGGGTGCAATCTCCAATAAACAGCTGATCGGGCGCATCTTCCACGGCACAAAATATAAGGTCGTTTACGAGCCGAACATGGAGGACTATCTGCTCTGCCATGCCGCGTTTGTGATGCCTGCGGCCTTCGCCTGCTATAAGACAGACGGCGACCTGAAAAAGCTCAGGGGAGATACCGCGTACCTGAACCGTGTGCTGGATGCCAACATCGAGGGATACCGCGCCATCCGAGATGCCGGGCACACCATTCTGCCCAAGGAAGATGCAGACTTTGAAGGGGAGAAATACCGCAAGACCTGCCTGCGCTTTTTCAAGCTGATGTGTGCCACCTCGCTGGGGAAACTCTGCGCCTCCGACCATGCCATGAACGCCATCGACGAAATGAGTGCGCTGAATCGGGATCTCAAGAAATTTTTCGATGAACATGGCGCAGTCTACCCGGTATGGCAGGCACTGGAAGCGGAAGCCGGGAGGTATCTGCAATGAAGTATGCCGGAATGCCCTTTGGGATGTGGATGCTGTTTGCCGGTTCCTTTCAAAAGCAGCTGACCGCTGTGCTGGGCTATGATGCAGCCACCGCAAGAGCTATCACGAAAAAGGCAAAGCCGCAATACCGGCAGATCATCCGCAGGCTGCCGGAGTTTGAAAAAGCGGACCGCTTCAAGATGAACATCGTCAACTGCGCAATGCTCGGCGCGTTCATCCTCTCCATGCCGCAACGTCCGGAGGTGGACAGGCTGACGGATTACTACGCAAAGTCCATGATGACAAAGCCCATGCAGTGGTTCTGCCGCAAGAGCGGAAAAAACAAGTTTACCCCCAAAGATATTTCCGGCATGAAGGCGACCGCCACCTTGAAAGCCGCCGACCGTAACCCCTATTCGTGGAACATGGAATTTTACGAATACCCGGATGGCAGCGGCTACGAGGGACGCTTCACCAAATGCGGCATCTGTGTGCTGATGAAAAAGCTGGGGCTATATGACCTCACTCCCGCGCTGTGCCGTCTGGACTACACCATGAGCGAAGCGGGCGGCGTGACAAATTTTGTGCGGCAGTACACCCTTGCCTCCGGCGGACCCTACTGCGACTGCGGGTACAAAAAGAAGGGGTGACGGACGATGAAGGCGAAGGAAACCTATCTTTCCCGTGACTTTCGGGAGACTGCGGCGCAACGCTTTCCTGCGCAGGCAAAGCAGCTGAACGCCGCTTTTGATATGCGCCTGAATGCGCTGCTGGCTGAAAACGCGGGTGCAAGCAAGGAAAAGCAATACCACCTCAAGCGGCAGATATTGCCGGGCATTGCGGCCTACGAGACCTTGCAGCGGGTCATGCCGAAAGAGGAGGCACTGCAAACCGTTCACGGCTATGTGGAGCACTTGGCGAGAACGAGCCACAAACAGCTTGCCGCCCTGCTGCACATACCGGGGCTTTACCGCCTTGTTCCCGGCGTTTTCGTCAAATCCACCCGGAGCATTTTCAGCCCGGCGGCGGGCTTTGCCCCAAAAGAACTGCAGACCGGTAACGGCGTCTGGCGTGTGGATATGATGAAGTGTCCCTATCACGACACCTGCGCAGAATACGGCTGCCCGGAGCTGTGCCGCTGTTTTTGTGACAGCGATGACATCAGCTATACCGGGCTGCATCCGAAGCTGATCTGGGAGAGAAGCATGACGCTGGGACGCGGAAATGACCGCTGCGATTTTTGCATGAAGGTCAGATAATAGCGGGGAGGCAGATTGGTATGGAAATCAAACGATTCGGCAATATAGAGGGAAAGACCATGATGCTGCTGCACGGAAATCTTATGTGCTGGCAGCAGTTTGAGGATTTGATCCCACTGCTGGAAAGGAAATTCTGCGTGTATGCCGTTAGCTTCGACGGCTTTGATGGAACCGGTGAAACGACCTACACGACTGCCCGGGATCAGGCGGACAAGTTGGCGGCTTATATTGAAAGAGAGCTTGACGGACAGTTGGATCTGCTTTTTGCAGAGTCGCTGGGCTGCGGACCGGCTGTTTTTCTGAAGGCTTCCCCAAACATTCAAATCGGTCGGATGATCCTCAGCGGGCCGGAGTATCTGGATTTCGGAGTGCTGAATCGACTGATTTTGAAGGTCATGCCGCAAAAGCAATATCGAACGGCACACGAAAAGTACATGCCTGCATGGGCGCTGCGCTTTATGGGGCAGACGGAGCAGGGAATGCAGACTATGTTCCGCCGTATCCCGGATCATATCAGTCTGGAATCCGTCCGGGCCACTTGGAAAGCAGGACTTTATCTTTATCGAACGGACTTTTTGGTACAGCCCGATGCAAAGGTCGCCTGTTGGTACGGAGAAAAAGAAGGGCACATGAAAAAGGCCATCCAGCGGCTGCGGACGGCATATCCGGGTCTGATCGTCCGCTGCTTCCCCGGTTTTGGTCATGGTGAGATCATCAATCATCCGGCAATGCTTGTGTCGGAGATGGAGCACTTTCTGGCAGACGGCGAGACAGTGGCAGATGCGCAGCAGAATCAGGAAAGTGAAATACAATGAAAGTTACAACATTAGACGAGAAATCCATCCGTGATATCGGCCATGCCTTCGGCTATTATGACTATGAAGAGGAAACAGGAATGTCCGCTGCCTTTTCCGGGAAGGAAGCCACGGCAAACTATATCTGCGCTTATGTGCGCGGGGTGCTGCGGGGCGACTTTCTGCACACTACCAGCGAGCGGGGAGAGGGCTATATCGCCTACAAGCTGCCAAAGGAGAAGATGGGGCTCAAGACCATGTGGCCCATCGCCTGCGGAATGCTGCACAACTCCACCCTGAAGCGTCTTCTGCAATTTGGTATCGCCATCAAGCGAGGCGGTGCTTCCCTGCAAGACCGCATGGACAAGGAAAAGAAACCCTACATCTTCGTTGGACTTGTCTGTGTGCGGGAGCAGTATCAGGGGCAGGGCTATATGCGCAAGGTGCTGGACCTTGCCTTTGCCGAGGGCGACCGGCTGGGTGTGCCGGTGATTCTGGAAACGGATGCAAAATCTAAGTGCGACAAATATGTGCATCTGGGTATGGAACTTGCCGGAACGCATGATCTTGGCACATATGGCAAGCTGTATGATTTGATCAGGTACCCGCGTCACGAATAAATATAGCGAGAAAAATGAAAATGAATAACCTTTGAAGTTAATTTCAAGTCAATCCCTTTTTGAAATTTTATAGAAAGACATCCCGTCTGAGGGCAAAGCGAAGGTTTTGCTTTTCAGGCGGGATTTTTTTGCTTTTTGAGACTGTTGTATACAATATATGGACTAAGAGGGTAGGTGACTTGGACTACGAGTCCATAAACTTTTGCTCGAAAGTACGATACACTATTGTCACGGCAGCGGCCCACCTCCGAAAGGGAGCGGGAGCCGCAGCCGGGCGGACCTTGAAAATTGAATATGCAGCTTCAGGTACTTCCAGATAATGATACTTCCGTAATTCGCGGCCCGGTCATAAAGAAGACGGGGTGGCCGAGAGGCCAATGGAGTGGTGCAAATCCAACGCCTGATTGTTTCCCTTTCTCAGGGGTGCCGGGGGCAAATTAAGAGAAACCATACAAAACCTTTTCCAAACGCCGTTCGAGGGAAACCACGGACGGCGTTTTTATATATCAGCGAAAAGGAGTACGCAAATGAATCGCAAGACCACAAAAAAGGTGGATGAATCCACTCTGACAACTTTGTGCGCCGTCTGCCGAGGGGCATTTTTGGACGCAAAGGGCGTCCGGCTCCGCAGAGCCGACCCCAGGCAGCTCGTCAAGGACGTCTGCACGTATTGCCAGACACGATATGGGTTTGACTACTACGTTCAGCCCATTGTCCGTAAATCAAAAATGACCGGAAAGGAGAACCGACGTGAAACTGAGCCAGCTTAAAATTGACCCGGAGTTCCAAAGCAAAATTCCGCCGCTGCAGTTTGAGGAAGAACAGCAGCTTGAGCAGAACATCATTGCCGAGGGTCGTCTTCTGAATCCCATCATCACATGGAATGGCTACATTCTGGATGGGCAGAACACGGTGGAAGCCCGTCGAACCTGCAACGGTGGCAAGGATGTGACGATTCGCTGCAAAGTCTTCTACGGCCTTACCAAAGAAGACGAAGCAACGCTGTTTGCGATTCAGACCGGCAATGCTACCTGCCTGACGGCGGGCGAACGCCTTCGTGCAAATCTGGTGGCCGAAAACCCGGATGCACTTTACTTTGTGGGGATCACGTCGAATGCCGGTGTGGAATTTGCCTATGACGGCATCCGGGCACCCTGGAAAATCTACTGCATCGAAACGGCATACGAGCTGTACAAGCAGTATGGCTGTGAGCGCTACGTCGAGATGCTTCGCATCATCAACGAGGCGTGGAAGGGCAATGTGGATTCCTACCTTGCCGGTGTAATCCGGGGTGTGGCCCGCTTCATCTCCGTATACGAGGGCGAGTACAGCCGGGAGCGCCTGGTGCAGCAGCTGGCAAGGACACACCCGAAAACCATCACGCAGCTGGCTCAGAAAGACACCGGCAGTTCTGCAAACCGCCACATGCGGCAGATTCTCCGCATCTATAACGGTGCCAGCCGTGAGATGAGTCTGCCGCTGAAAAACTGACAATTTCGTTTTACCTCCTGAACAACAGCCGTCGTGGTATCCGTCTGCGGCGGCTGTTTCTTACATAAAAAGGAGGTTGATTTTTATGTTACCGAACAATTGGAGATATCTCAGAGGGGACATCTACTATGCAGACATGGAGCCGCATATCGGCTCGGAACAGGGCGGGAAACGCCCTGTGGTAGTTCTGCAGAACAACATTGGAAACCGTCATTCGCCTACATTGATCGTTGTAACTGTTACCACCCGGACGGAAAAGAAGAAAAACCAGCCCACCCATGTGCTGGTGGATTCCAACCCGGCCTTTGAAGAACCGTCCATGATTCTTCTGGAGCAGATCTTCACGATCGATAAATCCCGCATCGAACGCTTTATGGGCTATGCCAGCAAGGCTGAAATGCTCCGCATTGATATGGCTTTGCTGGTCAGTCTGGCTCTGAACGTTCTGAGCGGAAACCGCAGCGAATAGCGGACAACCAGTAACCCGTAAAAATGAGGTGATAGCGATGTAACCGGAGGTGAGTGAGCCATGCGAAAGAGTGCCCCCATTGAAGTGGTGGTACATTACCCCAAAACGAAAGAGGGATGGGACGAACTCGGAAAACGGGTCGCAACCGCCCACGCCAACTATGTGATCGAAAAAATCGACCGTCTGAACTGCCCCACATGGCAGAAGCTCGAATTGCTGCAGGCGGTGATCGATACTACCAAAGGAACCTACAAACCCAAAGAACACCAAAAGCCCGGCTGGCAGCCGAGCCGATAAACAAAGCCCCACGCTCAACATATGCTTTTCTGCTCTGACCAGAGACGGTCAGATTTAGAGGCAGTGTTGAGCGTGGGGCTTTTTGTGTTACATAAGTTTTTGGAATTTTGCTGACAAAAAATCATTGATTGTTGGCGGCCAATATGGTATCCTATGGCATTGCATAACACTCAAAACAGTTCCGCTTTTTGCTGAAAGAGCGTATCGAAACCGTCCTGATGGAGCAGCAGAAAAAGCTTTTTGAAAAGTAAAAGCTCTTGCGTCCCGTGAAAAAAGAAGGTAATATAAATACAGAGCAAGACACAGAACGCAGGGAGGGATGAAAACCATGTTTTACGAGATCATGCACCGGGAAAGCTGTGTGGCACAACTCAGCACGACAGGGGAATGCAGGGTCTGCCTCGAGGATTTCATGCCCTATGATCTGGTTCTGGTGGAATCGGATGATTTTGACGAGCGCATCAATAATGTAACGAACTTTTACTATTGGTGCGCCTCCCGGATGTTGACGTTGGATCGCACCTACGCCAAGGAAATCCTGAACAGTATCGGTGCATCTCAGAGTGTTACGGACAGGGAACGAGCACAGATTGCATTATCCTACCATTGTCTGTCTTTGCTGGATGTGTTCTGGGTGAAAGAAGAAAACGAGAACATTCGATTCGAGGATATCAACCTTTTTGCACACTCCTTAAGCAATGCGCTTGTGGATATTGCGCTGCGGGGGCACCAAATGACGGTGACAAACGCCCATCTTCTGGCAAATGACCTGTCTACGGGCGGCTTGTACCCCAAGGCGTGGGTGCGAAAAGAGGATGGCTTCTATCTTTACAAGGATGGTGGCAGGGAAGCGGTGGAACGTGAAGTGCTGGCAAGCAAAATCTGCCGGTGCTTTGACTGCCATCAGGTACTGTATGAGCAGGGAATGTTTGAAAATGAGCCGGTTTCTATCAGCAAAATCATGACATCTCAGCGATACAGTCTTGTGACCTATGCAGCCTATGACGTCTACTGCACGAACCGTGATTGGAATACGCTGGATAAGATCTTAGAGCTGGATGCTCCCGGCTACTATATGATGAACATTCTGGATTATCTGGTGGGCAATACCGACCGTCATTGGGAAAATTGGGGTCTGCTGGTAGACAACGAAACCAATCAGCCCATCCGTCTGCATGACCTGATGGACTTCAACCGGGCGTTTCAGCAGTACGACACGCCAGAAGGCGCAAACTGTCTGACCGTGGGAAAACGCCATCTGAGCCAAAAAGATGCTGCAGTGGAAGCGGTGCGGAACATCGGACTGAACCAAGTCCGTCAGGTGGAGCACACCGTATTCTCCGAGCATCCGGCATGGAAAGCAACGTTTGAAGAACGACTGCGTGTTTTACGGAACGCCATGTAAGTCAGAGCGAATATCAGAATAATTGAAACAGAATGATTCCATAACGAAAGCCCGTCTGCGCTGCCACATATCGTGGCTTGCAGACAGGCTTTTTCGTTTGACCGGAGAAAAATTACCATACCTCACATGCGAAGCATAGATGGAAAATCGGAACCAAGGTTTTCCACCAGATGGCAAAAGCACTTCTGACTGATGGTCTTTTGTCCACTCTCCCAGCAGCGGATGCTTGTCCTGCTGACCTTTGCATGGTCGGCAAGCTGCTGACGGTTCCAGCCTTTTGCCTCCCGGTATCTGCGGAGGAAGTCTCCTCCGCCCCGGTGCAGAAACAGGGTGTAGTCGTCCAGAATGTCCTCCACCGGGATGCCGTAAAGGGCGGCGAGCTTGTCCGCAAGTTCCGGCGTAAAGCTGCGGTGAAATATGCCGCTTTCTAGATCCCGATAGAGCCATTCCTCCATGCCCACCATGGCGGCAACCTCTTTTTGCAGCAGGTCAAGACCATAGCGGCACCAACGCAGACGGTCCCATGGATTCGGGATGTCGGCGTAAGAGTGGTACATACGGTAGAACGCCTGCGCCTCTACGGTGGTGCGGGGGCCTGCCAAACTTACCTGTAAGATGTATAGAGGGGTTAGACCACAACCCTCACATGACACCCTCTGAAGCAGAAAAAAGGAACCGCTCTCTCGGCTCCAAAAAATCCATTTTGACGTAGATGCGTCATTGCGTGAAAGAGGTGGATTCTCTTTTCCATCCCAAAGTGCGCTGGGGAGAGGATAGCATTTTCAATGCAGCGGCTGGCATAAGTGGAAAACCGCGCCTTGCGTGTGGCATCAAAGGTATCTACCGCTTTCATCAGCCCGATGGTGCCGATGGAAACAAGATCCTCTTGATCACCCGGCAGGGCGTAATATTTTTTTACGATGTGCGCCACCAGCCGCAGATTGTGGCGGATCAGCTTTTCCCGGGCGGCGGCATCTCCGGCGTGCAGGGCGCTGAAAGCGGCGGCCTCCTCCCGGGCTGTGAGCGGACGCGGAAAGCAGCCGCTTTCCAGATGGAGCGCCAGAAACAGAAATTTTGTGGCGAAAAATTGCAGTAAGGTCAGCAGCACACGATATCCCTCCCGGTACATAGTTGTTAGATTGTATGAGCCGGGGCGCGGATAGTTGCCGGAGAAGCCTTTTGTGTGCAGCAGCTTTTCTGCAGGGGAAAAGCGTGGTATACTGAAGGGGATAACTCGTAATTTGTGGAGGGGAGCCTGATGAAAGAAAAGACTTGTCAAACTCGGTGCGGAACGATTCGGTATTGGGTAAGTGTGTCAAACCCGGATACAATTACTCTTGTTTTTCTGCCGGGGTTGACTGCGGATCATAGATTGTTTGATAAGCAGATTCAGTATTTCGAGAACAGGTATAATGTTATCGTCTGGGATGCACCGGCACACGGCTCCTCATGGCCGTTTCGGTTTGATTTTGATCTGTTCGACAAGGCAAAATGGCTGAACGATATCTTAATCCGCGAAGAAATCACAAAGCCTGTCATTGTTGGGCAGTCCATGGGTGGATATGTGGGACAGGCTTATGCACAGCTTTACCCAGACAAAATGACGGGTTTTGTCTCCATTGACTCTGCACCGTTGCAACGAAGCTATGTGACGGCAGTTGAGATATGGCTTTTGAAACGGATGGAGCCGGTATATGCTCACTATCCGTGGAAATGGCTCCTGAAATCGGGGTCGGAAGGCGTTGCTACGTCTGATTACGGTAGAAATCTCATGCGTGAAATGATGCTGACTTATGACGGAAACCAGAAACGCTATGCACAAATTGCCGGACATGGTTTTCGTATTTTGGCAGCGGCCATAGAAAAGAATCTGCCGTATGAGATCAAGTGCCCGGCTTTATTGATATGCGGCACACAAGATCACGCAGGTTCGTGTATACGGTACAACAAAGCATGGCATCGCAATATGAAAATCCCATTGACGTGGATCGAAGGAGCAGGGCATAATTCCAATACAGACAAACCCGAACAGGTGAATCGGCTGATAGATGAATTTGCTGCAAATATTTTATAACAGGAAACTTAGCAATTCAACTTTTTAATACAGCAGCAACAGCGTTGAATTGCGTATCGCAAATATGCTGTTTGAATGTTGCACTAATTTCTTGACTTGTGATTAGAAAAGTTCACCGCAAAACACACTTCGGGAGGTGCGAGGAATGAACTTCTGGAAAAAGCTGTTTGCCGGCATGGGCTTTGTGTGCGGCTTTCTGGTCTTTGAAACCATGTCGCTGGCGTACCACAACTCCGGCCGCCGTCATAAAAACCACAAGGGGCGCTACCGGTGCAACAGTTTTTGGGATACGCTTACCCGGTACATGATCTTTGCGTGGATTTACGATGGTGTGAAGAAAAGCAGGGAACAGGTGGGCAGACGATACTACCGCCGCACCGGGAACGAGTTTCGACCGTCCTACGATTCCGGTACAAGAAGCAATCCCTCTGAACCTGCAAAAGCCGCCCCGAAAACCGCAGATGCAGCACAGCCCAAAAAGCAGCGGTCGCCTCCGTCTGCGCCGAAAACGACAGCAAAGACCGCATCGGCATCCATGGCAGATGGGCTGAAAGTCCCTGCTGCGGAGGCAAAGCCGCCCTGTGAAACAACGGTGAAACCTGCCCCTGCGGCAGAAAAGCCTTTGCTGGATACCGAAAACCTACCTGTCCCGGAGCCAAAAACACCGCAGGAGGTGGAGGCGGAGCATCAGCAGATGCTTGCCCGGCTGCGCACCGAGCTGCGGGAGCAGGTCTGTGCTATCCATGCAGACGTGACCCTGCCGCCCGACAGGGAGCAGGGAAGCGAGGCAACGGAGCAGCAGCTGCACATTCTGCTGTACCAGACCGATGTACCGGAGGCGGAACTGGACGCCGCCCTGTCCGACCTGCGTACCCAGCGCAGACGGGAAAAAGCCCAGTATCAGGGCGCACCCTTTGCGGATGTGTTTCAGGTAGAGCTGATCTTATCGGAGGAGGACAGCGACCGGGCCTGCATCGTGGATGTAGGGGACACCGGCATGAGCTATGTGATCCCGTGGAGCAGCATCCCACAGGAACTCCAACAGCCGCTGCGCCGCTATGTGGCACAGGCAGACGGAAAGCTCTGCGGCTATTGCAAAGAGGACCTCTGCAACACCGAAAACGGAAGAATGATCGTGGAGTTGTATCTGGGTAAACAGGAACATCACGTTTCAAGGATCTTGTATTGAAATAGCTGCACAACCGCAGCGATTGGGTTGAAAAAAAGGCTGAAGCCCCAATTGCTCCAGCCAATGTCAGAGTTTCTTAATTGTCCATCAAAAATACGTTGGTACGTTTTACACTGTGACGATTCAAAAAACAGAGGAGAAATGTTTTACTATGATCTACAAAAAGCAATACGGTCAACCGTTTGATACCGAAAGTGTAGTGGGTTCTTTTTTGCCCATGATGGAAACGATACCCTATCTGACCAAGGAGCCGGATGGTTTCTCCTATGCCATGGAGCCGCAGGATGTTCTGTATGGTCTTGGCGAGAACGTCCGTGGTATCAACAAGCGCGGGTGGGTGTACGAAAGCAAATGCTCCGATGACGGCAACCATACCGAGGGCAAATCCTCGCTGTACGGTGCTTATAATTTTATGATCGTGTCCGGCAAGGATACATTTGGCTTTTTTATCGACTACCCGGGCAAGGTCACCTTTGACTGCGGCTACACTGACATGGATACCTTACGCATCACGGTGGCCGAGGAAAATTACGATTTCTACATCATTGAGGGCGAAAGCCTGACCGATATTGTGCACCAGTTCCGCCAGTTGGTGGGGCGCAGTTATATTCCGCCCAAATGGGCTTTTGGCAACGCCCAGAGCCGCTGGAGCTACATGAACGAGGACGAGGTCCGCGAGGTGGTGGCAAATTACCGTGCCAATAATATGCCGCTGGACGCTGTGGTTTTGGATATTGATTACATGGAGCATTACAAGGACTTTACGGTGGATGCGCAGCGCTTCCCGCGTTTTGCAGACTTTGCCGCCGAGATGAAAGCGCAGGGCATCCATCTTGTCCCCATCATCGATGCAGGAGTCAAAATCGAAGAGGGATATGATGTGTACGAGGAAGGCGTGAAAAACGGCTACTTCTGCACGAATCAGGATGGCACCCCCTTTGTAGCCGGTGTGTGGCCGGGACGGGTACACTTCCCCGATATGCTCAACCCGGAAGCCCGCGCTTGGTTTGGCAGTCAATATAAAGTTCTGCTGGATCAGGGGATCGAGGGCTTCTGGAACGATATGAACGAGCCTGCTATCTTCTACGCAGAGGAAAGACTGAAAAAGACCTTTGCTAAAATTGGGGAATACGACAAGCAAAACCTGGATATTTCCAGCTTTGCTGCTTTTACCGGCATGGTGGCAGAGCTTTCCAACAACGAAAACGATTATAAGCTGTTCTACCACAACACCAAGCAGGGGCGTATGCGGCACGACAAGGTACATAATCTTTTTGGTTATAACATGACCCGTGCTGCAGGCGAGGCTTTTGAGCGGCTGGAGCCGGACAAGCGCATTTTGATGTACTCCCGTTCTGCCTGCATCGGGATGCACCGGTATGGCGGCATCTGGACTGGCGACAACCATTCTTGGTGGAGCCACATTCTGCTTGCGCTGCGCATGATGCCCTCCCTGAATATGTGCGGCTTCCTGTACGAAGGCCCTGACATTGGCGGCTTTGGCAGCAATACCACGGAGGATCTGGTGCTGCGCTGGTACGGCTTGGGCATCTTCTCTCCGCTGCTGCGGAACCACTCTGCCAAGGACACCCGCCGGCAGGAGCCCTACCGCTTTAAAAACAAGGCTGCCTTTGCCGGTATTTTACAGCTGCGCTACCTGCTGCTGCCCTACATTTACAGCGAGTACATGAAGGCTGCCCTGCACGACGGCATGTACTGTATGCCGTTGGCGTTCGCCTTCCCGGAGGACGACTTTGCCCGCCGGGTGGAGGATGAGGTGATGATCGGTGAAAGCCTGTTGATCGCCCCGGTATATGAGCAAAACGCCCGGGGTCGGTATGTTTATCTGCCGGAGGAGATGCTGCAGGTGCGGGTAAAGTACAGCGAAAGCAACCGCATCGAAACCAGCGTGCTGCCAGCAGGCCATCATTACATTCCGGTGGAGCTGGATGAAGTGGTGTTCTTTATGCGCAAGGGACACCTTCTGCCCCTTGCCAAGGACGGCAAAAAGATCCGGAGCGTTGCCGATGTGGATTTTGCAGATCTGCGCCTGCTTGCCTATGCTCCCGATGGTGCATCCTATGAATACTATACCGATGACGGCGAGACAAAGGATTATGATAAGCCGGAACATTTTGTGCATATCACGCTGGATGCGGATGGAAACGCAAAGAGCGATCGTGCTACGGTCAAAGTAGAAGGATAATCGTCAGTCATTACGCAGTTCCTACAGAGTGGCAGCGTTTCAGCTTGAAATGCTGCCACTCTTTTTTGTTGTCTATATCACAGATAAAATAGCCGCTCCATCTTGAAAACAGCGTAAAGATTTATTATAATAAGATGAATAGTTGTGACTTTTGCAAAGGAGGGCTGAATCATGGCAGCGCAGCGCACCTATCTGGCAATCGACCTGAAAAGTTTCTATGCCTCGGTGGAGTGTGTAGACCGTCATCTGGATCCCCTGACCACCAATCTGGTGGTGGCAGACGCCTCGCGCACCGAAAAGACCATCTGCCTTGCGGTGTCGCCCTCCCTGAAAGCCTACAAGATACCCGGCAGAGCACGGCTGTTTGAAGCCGTTCAGCGGGTGAAAGAGGTCAACGCTCAGCGGCTGCAAACTGCCATCCGGCAGAAAAAGGCAGTCCGGGGAGAGGACGGCAAATACCACTTTGCCAGCACCTCTTTTGATGCCAATGCCCTGAACGCCGACCCTGCACTGGGGCTGAGCTACATCGTTGCGCCGCCCCGGATGCGGCGGTATCTGGACGTTTCCGCTCAAATCTACAAGACCTACCTCAAATATGTGTCCCCGGCGGATATCTACCCCTACTCCATCGACGAGGTTTTCATTGATGTGACGGGCTATCTGCCCTATTATCACATGAGCGCCCGTGAGCTTGCCATGACCATGGTGCGGGAGGTGCTGTACAACACCGGCATCACCGCAACGGCAGGCATCGGCACCAACCTCTACCTTGCAAAGCTGGCCATGGACATTGTGGCAAAACACATCCCGGCGGACAAGAATGGTGTTCGCATTGCGGAGTTGGACGAGCAGTCCTACCGGTATCTGCTGTGGAACCATCGCCCTTTGACGGATTTCTGGATGACCGGCCCCGGCACAGTGAAAAAGCTGGAAGCCCACGGCATTTATACCATGGGGGACTTGGCACGGTTTTCCATCCACGGGGAAGATCGTTTGTATGAAATTTTCGGCGTGGATGCAGAAATTCTCATTGACCACGCATGGGGCTATGAACCCTGCGGCATGGAACAAATCAAAAGCTACAAGCCCAGCACCAACAGCATCAGCGAGGGGCAGGTGCTGACCTGCCCTTACCCCAATGACAAAGCCAAGCTCATCGTCCGGGAGATGGCGGAGATTCTGATGTTCCGGCTTACGGAAAAGAAACTGGTGACGGAATCCATCACCTTGGAGATAGGCTACGACCGGGAGAACGTGGACAAGGGCGGCTACCGTGGTCTGACCCAGACCGACCGCTACGGCAGAATCATCCCCAAGGCGGCACACGGCACTGTCCGGTTCGATGCCCCTACCAATCTGGGCAGTACCCTCATCAACGAAAGCGCAAAGCTGTTTGAGCGCATCACCGACCCGGCGCTGACGGTGCGACGCATTACCATCAACGCCAACAAGGTCACGCCGGACGAGGGCTTCTATCAGGTGGACTTTTTTACCGACACCAAGAAGCTGGAAAAGGAGAAAAAACTCCAGCAAGCCATGCTGGGCATCAAGAACAAGTACGGCAAAAACGCCGTGCTGAAAGCCAGCAGCTACGAGGAAGGTGCCACCATGCGCCGGCGCAACGCACAAATCGGCGGGCACAGTGCAGGAAGTTCGGCGGGAGGTTCAGATGGAAAACTACAAAAATAGCAAGATCGGGCGGGAGACCGCCCAAAAGTACGGGGACATCCTGGAGATGGAACGACCCCAGACCGAAGAATCCCTCCGCAAGCACCCCCGCATGACCCTTCAGAACCGTGCCAAGATCTTCTCTCCCTTCTCTCCGCTGCGGGGCTATGACGAGCAGCTTGCCGCAGAAAAGCAGCGCACCGAGCGCGTGACCAAGCGCATTCTGACCGAGGAAGAAATGTCGGCTCTGTCCGATCGGCTGATGCAGGTCACCAAGGGCATGACCATCACGGTACGGTATTTCAAGGAGGACACTACCCACCCGGAGGTTCCCGCGGTTGGCAACTACATCACACTGACCGGAAAAGCAGACCGCATCGACCCGGTGTTCCGCACCTTGCAGGTGGGCGACACCGTGGTGCCCTTTGAAGATTTGGTGGAGGTCAGCGGGGAGGGTATCATGGACATTGATGTGTATCTGGGCATCGGGGAAGAATGAGATGACAAAAAATGCTGAAAGAGATGTTTATAGGACAGCTCTTTCAGTAAAATGACCTCAGAAAAAGCAAAACACACTTCGGATGGAGGAAAACACAATGGCAAACGGTGATTACGGCTATTTCGGCAAGGGCGACACGGGCTATGCCCAATACATGACGGCTTTCAACCGCAACTTCGGCGGCTCGTCCGGCGGCGGTGGCGGCGGTCACAACAATGGCGGCGGTGGCGGGGGAGATGGCAGCGGCTGCGGCTGCCTCATCGCCATTGCGGTGGTGGTCGTGCTGGTGCTCCTCGGCATGGGGAACTGAGGGCATTTCCATAGCACAAGGCTGTCTTACGTGACCCGGTCACAGAAAACATAACTAGGAAATGTTATCATATAGCCATAGAAAACACTAACAACATTCCGATGGAGGATTTGAATATGAAGGCAAAGTTTTATATCTGTGAGCACTGTGGCAATCTGGTCACCACCATCCACAACGCAGGCGTTCCGCTGGTCTGCTGCGGCGAAAAGATGAAGGAGCTGCTCCCCAACACCGTGGAAGCCAGCGGCGAAAAGCATCTGCCGGTGGCAGAGCTTTCCGGCAGCACCCTCACGGTCACGGTGGGTGCGGTGGAGCACCCCATGGTGGATGTGCACCACATCCAGTGGCTCTTTGTGGAGACCGAAAACGGCGGACAGCTCCGCTATCTTACTCCCGGGCAGGCACCCAAGGCGGTATTTGAGCTGGGCGGCGAAAAGCCGGTGGCGGTCTACGCCTACTGCAACCTGCATGGTCTGTGGATGACGAAACTTTAAGAAATAAACAGGCTCCTGCCAGTAGTTGACGCTTGCAGGAGCCTGTTTTGGCGTGCAGATGCTTTTCTGCGGGAAAGAAGCGTGACACTGTTATAATGGTTGTGTGGACAGCAAAATAAGCGCAGCCCTTGCACCACCCTGCCGGATGTGATAGGATGAAGAAAACCACATGAGGGAGGAACCACCATGCCTTTTTTGATGATCCGCAACGACATCACCAAGGTAACAGCGGATGCCATCGTCAACCCGGCCAACCGGAACCTTTTGCAGGGCAGCGGCACCAGCCGCGCCATCTATCAGGCGGCAGGGGAGCAGGAGCTGACCGCGGCCTGTGAAGCCATCGGACACTGCGATTTGGGCAGGGCGGTGTGCACCCCGGCGTTCGGACTGCCCGCAAAGTATATCTTCCATGCGGTCTGCCCGGCATGGCACGGTGGATTTTTTGGCGAAGCAAAACAACTGGCTGGTGCGTACCATTCTGCACTGGAACTAGCCGCAGAATACCACTGCGAGAGCGTGGCTTTTCCGCTGCTGTCCAGCGGAAACTACGGCTACCCCAAAGAACAGGCCTTCCGCATTGCGGTGGACACCATCACGCAGTACGTCATGGAGCACGACCTGACCGTGTATCTGGTGCTTTACGACCGGCACTCGTTGGCGGTGAGCCGCAAGCTGTTCACCTCGGTAGAGGAGTACATCGACGACCATTATGTAGCCCAGAACGATGAAAGCTATGGGTCTGGCCGTCGGCGCAGAGAATACGAGGACCGCTGGGAAGATGCTGCGCTTGCCGACCGGGAGTATCCTGCGCAAGAGTGCGCGCCGCCGGTCTTTGCGGCTGCACCGCCTGCGCCTGCCACCCCCATGGCAGCCCGCAGTCTGGAACACCTGATGGACAACCTGGGCGAGAGCTTCACCGCCCGGCTGCTGCGGCTCATTGATGAGCGGGGGCTGAAGGATTCCACCGTGTACAAGCAGTCCAACATCTCCCGGCAGCATTTTTCCAAAATTCAGTGCAACCGGGACTACAACCCCAAAAAGAAGACCGTACTTGCCTTTGCGGTGGGGCTGCATCTGTCGGAGGATGAGACCATCGACCTGCTGCAAAGCGCAGGCTATGCCTTCTCCGACGGCTCCAAGCGGGATTGGATCGTGCGGTACTGTCTGGAACACAAAATCTATAACATCAATCAGGTCAATACGCTATTGTTTGAATACGATCAGGAACAGCTGGGTGTGTGATTTGTCGCCTGCCCGGCATCCATCGGCGCAGAGTGGAAAGAGGAAATCGAAGCCGACTTCAAAAAGCGACATCAGGGGTAAAGGAGAAAACAGCGACACCCTTGCCTGCATCACCGGCGGCATTGCCGAAGCTTTTTACGGGATGCCGTCTGAATTGCAGCAGGAGACCTTGAAGCGTCTGCCGGAGGAGATGCGGGCAGCGTATGAGCTGTTCCGGCAGAACCTTGAGCGCAGGATGTGACACCGCCGGTGCTGAGAGCTAGAGAGCCACCGCACAGGGATCTGTGCGGCGGCTCTTTTGTGCGCAGGTGTTTTTCCGCAGCGGCAAGCCCTCGTCAAAACTCCGGGTGCCATTCGTCCCGAATGCCAATGTCGGCACAGACGATCTTTCCGCACAGGGGCGCAGAAGCTTCTGCGCTATGCAAAGGCTTATAACTGTCGAAGGTTACGGTCAGATCTGCATGGGCTGCACCGTCGGCAACCTCGCCGGTGTCCGTGTTGATGCCGCTGGGAAGGTCCACGGCAAGCACAAAGGCACCGCCATTGTGCAGAAGGCGTATCAGCCCGCAGGCGGCAAGGCCGGAAGGCCGCAATTCACCATGAAACCCGGTGCCGTAGAGGGCATCCACGGCAACATCAAAGCGCTGGGTTTCCAGTACAGAACCGTCAGCGCAGATGTGCACCGGTAGGGAGTGCAGACGTTCAAAATTGCGGATGGCGTCAGCGGTTTTCGGCTCGCCCTCGGCCAGAAGAACGGTCACACTCCAGCCGTCTTTTGCTGCGGCACGGGCGATCACGAACCCATCGCCGCCGTTGTTGCCCTTTCCGCAGACCACCAGCAGCCTGCCGGGATGCAAAAACTGCTTTTGCAGTTCAGCGTAAGCCGCCAGCCCGGCGTTTTCCATCATTTGCAGATAGGGCAGACCGTGGGCATCCCCGGCCCGTTCGATTTCCTTCATCTGCGCAGCCGTCACAATGCGATGTTTCATGTTGGCACCTTCTTTCTATCTCTATTATAATGGATGAGAATGTTTGGAACAAGATGAAAGATACCGGTGCATAGAATCTGTCCCCAGAGAGTCGGAACAAGCCCTCCGGGGGTATTTTTGTTTTTCACTATCTTTTCCGCAGGGGAAAACCATGGTATACTGAACGCAACGAATCCAAAGTAATAAACCGGGAGGTACCGTTATGAAGTGGGGAATTTTAGCGACCGGCACCATTGCCAAAAAGTTTGCGTCTACGGTGGAACAGATGGGCGCAGAGGGGGAGCAGCTTGTTGCCGTGGGCTCACGGCATCTGGAAAGCGCACAGGCGTTTGCACAGCAGTACGGCATTCCCCACTGCTATGACTCCTACGAAGCCCTTGCCGCCGACCCGGAGGTGGAGGCCATCTATATCGCCACCCCCAACACCCTGCACTACGAAAACTGCAAGCTCTGTCTGGAGCAGGGCAAGCACGTTTTGTGCGAAAAGCCCTTTACCATCAGCCCGGAGCAGGCGCAGCAGCTGTACCGTCTGGCAGAGGAAAAGCACCTCTTTCTCATGGAGGCGTTCTGGATTTGGCTGCTGCCGCTGTACGACCGCCTGCGCGAGATCCTTGCGGCTGGCACCATCGGGGAACTGAAGCAGATCACCTGTCAGTACGGCTTTGTTGCCTCCGGTGCCCGGAAGGACCGCAAGTTTGATTCCGGTCTGGGCGGCGGTGCGCTGCTGGATATCGGTATCTACAATCTGGGCTTTCTGCGCATTCTCACCGGGCAGGACCCGGAGAAGGTGGAAACCAAAGAGGTGCACATCAACGAGTACGGCACCGACGATTACAGCCGCCTTGCGCTGACCTACCCCGGCGGCTGCAAGGCGGAGTCGGTCCAGACCATCGGGCAGGAGCTGGAGCGCAATGCCCGCATCCTTGGCACCAAGGGCAGTATTTTCCTGCCGGATTTCCAGCACGCCGAGACCATGACGCTGGAAGTGGAGGGCAAAGAGCCGGAGGTCATCCGCTGCCCGGTGGATATCAACGGCTTTGAGTATGAGATCCGGGAAGCAAGCCGCTGCGTGAAGCAGGGGCGTACCGGCAGCGACCGCTACACCCCGCAGGACAGCCTTGCCCTGACCCGTCTGATGTATGATATCCGCATGAGCTGGGGCATGAAGTTTGCGGGCGAGGTGTAAGAACACACCTTGCACAGGGGGCTTTTTGTGTGCGGAAACCATGGGACACTAAGAACGACAACTTGGAATTTAATGGAGGGATGTTTCTATGAAATCTTTTGTTTGCAGTTTGTGTCACAATGGCATAGTTGGAGGAGGTCTGTACCTCGATAGTCAGTCGCTTACTTACAAGACAAACAAGCTTACAGTTGGCAAAAAATACAGAAATTTAGTTTTGCCGATGCAGGAAATAAAAGAAATCTCTTGGAAGTGGATAGTCTTTCCAATTGCAACAGTTAATATGAAAAATGGAGAACTATATAAATT
>OJPT01000215.1_pt1 | contig 30355 bp, 27 predicted proteins | sample 1598641 | NCBI WGS metagenome assembly OJPT01 (sample SAMN03922495, study PRJEB24848) | human gut metagenome | isolation source: stool sample | host: Homo sapiens | place: Germany | collected 2011-11 | reverse complement strand
GTCGGCAGCGTCAGATGTGTATAAGAGACAGGCCGAAGCGAGAGGGCTTCACAGCCTTGTCGATCAGCGCCACTACCAGGTTCATAATCATGATGGAGTAGCACACGCCCTCGGGATAGGAGCCGAAGTAGCGGATGAACACCGTCAGCAGGCCGCAGCCCAGGCCGAAGATCAGCTGGCCGGTCTTGGTGACGGGGGAGGTGGTGTAGTCAGTGGCCATGAAGAAGGCACCCAGCATCAGGCCGCCGCCGAAGATGCTGTACAGCATGAACTGCAGATTGTCGGCACCGCCCTTGGGGAACAGGAAGGTCAGCACGGCCACGGTGGCGATGTAGGCCGCGGGGGTCTGCCAGCTGATGACCTTGCGCCAGATCAGATACGCTCCGCCCACGATCAGCAGCAGGGCGGAGATCTCGCCCAGGGAGCCGCCGATGTTGCCCAGGAACATATCCGTCACGCTGTACTGGCTGGTGAGGCCGGCCATGTCGCCGGTCTTCATATAGGCCAGAGGCGTGGCAGCGGTAACCACGTCGGCAGTGCCGGCCAGGGGCACCCAGCCGGCCTGGGGATCCGCCCAGGCGCCGCTCATGGTGCCGGCATAGCTGGCCACCAGGGCGGCACGGCCCGCCAGCGCGGGGTTGACGAAGTTCTTGCCGATGCCGCCGAACAGCTGCTTGACCACCACGATGGCGAAGAAGTCGCCCACCAGGATCATCCAGTAGGGCATGTTCACCGGGCACACGAACGCCAGCAGGATGCCGGTAACCGCGGCGGAGAGATCGTTCACGGACTGGGGCTTCTTCATGAGCTTGCGATAGCCCCACTCAAAGAACATGCAGCCCACCACGGACACGGCAGTCAGAGTCAGGGCCCGGAAGCCGAACTTCACAATGGCCCAGATCAGGGCGGGCATCATGGCGATGATAACATCCAGCATGATGGAGCGGGTGTTCTCCGCCGCCCGGATGTGGGGAGAAGAAGTGGCAATCAGTTTGAGATTCTTGTAGTCAGTCATTTCGCAGCGGCCTCCTTTGCTTCTTCGGCCTTTTTCTTTGCCTCGGCGGCAGCCCGGTCAGCGGCCGCCTTGTCCTTCACCAGCTGCTTGCCGGTTTTGAACATATGGGTCAGGTGCATCCGGGCCGGGCAGATGTAGGAGCAGGCGCCGCACTCCATGCAGTCCATGATGTGGGCGTCATTCAGCTCCTCCACCATGCCCTTGGAGGCATACTGGTACATGAACAGGGGCTCCAGGTGCATCGGGCAGACGGACACGCACTTGCCGCAGCGGATGCACTGGGGATTCTCCACGGTCTTCTCCTCGTTCTCGCAGAAGGCCAGGATGGCGCCGGTGCCCTTGGCCACGGAGATGTCCGCGGTGTACTGGGCCATGCCCATCATGGGGCCGCCAGCGATCAGCTTGTATGTACCGTCCTTCAGGCCGCCGCAGGCGTCCAACAGGCTGGAGACGGGGGTGCCGATGGGGCACTCCAAGTTCTTGGGCTCCACCACGCCGGAGCCGGAGACGGTGACGATCTTGCGCACCACGGGCATACCGGTGGTCAGGGCCCGGTAGATGGCGCATGTGGTGTTGATGTTGAATACAGCGCAGCCGATATCGGCGGGCAGTCCGCCGGGGGGCACCTGGCGGCCGGTGATGGCCTGGCAGAGCTGTTTCTCACCGCCCTGGGGGTAGCGGCAGCGCAGGGGCTCCACCACCACGGGGGCCTTCTGCTCGGCAATGACCTTGTTCATGGCGTCGATGCCGTTGCGCTTGTTGTCCTCCACGCCGATGACGACCTTGTCCACGCCGAACATCTTGGCCAGGAACTTGGCGCCGCCAATGATCTCCTCGGGCCGCTCCAGCATGGTGCGGTGGTCGCCCGTGATGTAGGGCTCGCACTCCGCGCCATTGATGATGACGGTGTTCACCTTGCCGATGCCGCTGGTGATCTTCACGTGGGTGGGGAACGTAGCGCCGCCCATGCCGACGATGCCGGCGTTCTTGACGATCTCCACCATCTCCTCCACGCTGAGGGCATTGGGATCCGCGGGGGCCTGGAGCTCTTCGCTCACCTCGTCCTGCATGTCGTTTTCAATGACCACAGACGTGATGTTGCCGCCCATGGAATAGGGGCGGGGTTCCACTGCCTTCACCGTGCCGGAAACGCTGGCGTGGATCGGGGCGCCCAATCCGTGGAATTCGCCGATCTTCTGGCCCACCTTCACGTGGTCCCCGGCCTTGACCAGGGGCGTGCAGGGCGCGCCAAAGTGCATCGACATGGGGATGACCACAACAGCCGGCGGAGCCAGCTGCTCGATGGCCTTTTCATTGGTTGCGGCCTTCATATCATGGGGATGAACGCCGCCAAAGAAAGCTTGTGCCATTGTCTTCACCTCATTTTTACTCCTTGATAGTCGGCCCGGGCAGGAGGGCACGGCCCCTCCCCTTCCCAAGAGAGGGGGTCTCCAGGCAGGCGACACTATCACATACTGCGCCTCATTCTACACCTATTTTTGAAAAATGTCCAGACTGTGAACGACAACTTTTGAAAAAAATATGCTTCTTTATACAGAATCTTTGCAACTTTTCACACGTTTTATCCAGTTCTGTCATTCCCTCCCATTTTTACGCCGTCTCTTGTTATTTCAGAAGAAACATGATATGCTTGGTGATACGGGTCCGGCTCCGGCCGCCCCATTTTCAAATTATCTGGAGGCCAAGACATATTATGATGGCACAACTGATCGACCGAAAGCATCTGAAGCAGGAGATGAAGGAGCTGCTGCGCTCCGCCCAGGTCAGCCCCCGCGGGATGACCTGCCTGTACCTGGCCCTGGTGCTGGTGCTGAACCTGGCGGACAGCTTCATGGGTCTTATGAATCCGGGCCTGCTGGGCACCTTCATCTCCATCCTCACCGGCCTGATGAGCATGGTCCTGGCCTCCGGCTTCGTGATGTACTGCATGGCCATCCGCCGGGGCGAGCGGGCGGAATACCTGACGCTGTTCGACGGGTTCTCCTTTGTGGGCAAGGTCATCCTGCTGAACATCGTGATCTACCTCTTCACGTTCTTCTGGTCACTGCTGTTCGTCATTCCAGGCATCATCGCCGCCTACCGCTACCGCTTCGCCCTGTACAACCTCTATGAGAACCCCGGCATCGGGGTGATGGAGGCCCTGAACATGAGCAAGCAGCAGACTCTTGGCTACAAGGGGCAGCTGTTCATGCTGGATCTGAGCTATATCGGCTGGCTCCTCCTGGCGTCCCTCACCTCCGTCGTGCAGACGGGCTATATCTACGCCTGCATTTTCCAGGACCCCGGCTACTATTTGGCGAACCCCGCCCAGGTCTATGCCATCACCCTGCCCATGCCCGTAGGATTGCAGGTGGTGCTGGGCTGTGTCTGGCCGCTGCTGGTGGCGCTGTTCTACCTACCGGTCTACCAGTGCACGGAGCTTGGCTATTTTGACACCGCCAAGCACACTTCCGGCGTGGGAGAGGGCGCGGCCCCCAAGGATCCCGGCAGCTTTGACAGCGGCTGGGGAGGCTTCTGAGCGCCCCATTAAGCCTACAAGCCCCCGGCGGGTTTTAGAACCCGCTGGGGGCCTCTCTTTCAGGAGACCTCGCCTGCGGGCCGGGCCGGGGGCTCTGCGCCATCCGGCCTCCTTCCGGGGTCCGCCTCCGCGCCAAGGGCCCCCCTCCACAAGCATCTTTCAGATTCTCCCTCAGACGCAAAGCTCCCCCGGCGGGCCAAAGGCCCGCCGGGGGAGCTTTCTTCCATGTTGCGGGGATCACAGCCGGGGGAACTCCCGCCGGACGTAGGCGCTGCGGCCCAGAGCCGCCGCCAGCAGTGTGGAGGCGGCGATGCCGAAGGCAGCCTGCACCAGATTGCTGGGGATACCCGCCGCGGCACCAGCCGCGCTCCCCAGCAGCAGGGCGTCGTACAGCCAGTAGCCCACCACCATGGGCAGCTCTCCCATGATGCCGCAGGCCGCAAGGCCCAGGGGACCCCGTCCCTTTCCGAACGCCTGATGGCACGCGGCCGCCAAAGCCGCCATCCCTGCCTTGATGACCAGGGTAGCGGGTGCGTAGATGGGCGAGCCCAGCAGCACATCCGCCAGGGCCGGGCCGATGCTGCCCGCCAGGGCGCCCCAGGCTGGCCCCAGCAGATATCCGCCCAGCAGCACCACCGTGTCCCCCAGGTTCATGTAGCCGCCGGTGGGGGACGGCACCTTCACCACCATAGTGGCCACGCAGGCCAGCGCCGCAAAGGCCGCCGCCATCACGACCATCCGTGTCCGCTGGAAGGTCTTGGCCGTCTCCTGCTCCACTGTCTTCTCCATATCCTCTTCTCCTTCCGGCGGGGCCGTCTCGCGCCCCATTTGCTGTTGCCATCATAGAACAAATATGATATGATTAAAAGCGTCAATTTCTGAATTTTTTATCAGGTCAGATGGAGGAAGCCCATGCGTACCTACGCCCTGGAAAACCGCGGCAGAGCGCCGCTGTATGAATACCTGTACCGCTGCATCCGGGGGGACATCCTGGACGGCACCCTGACGGCCGGGGAGCGGCTGCCCTCCAAGCGGGCCCTGGCGGAGCACCTGCACATCTCCGTCATGACGGTGGAGGGGGCCTACCAGCAGCTGGAGGCGGAGGGCTATGTGTACACCCAGCCCAAGCGGGGCTTTTTTGTGGCGGAGGTGGAGCGGCCCCGGCCTGCCGCCCCCGCTCCTCCGGCTCCTGAGGCGCCGCCGGAGGCCCCGGTCTGGCGGCTGGATCTGAAGAGCAACCAGGTGGACGCCAGCCGCTTCCCCGCGGCGGCCTGGGCCCGTCTGACCCGGCAGGTGCTGTCCGAGGACGGGGAAGCCCTGCTGCGCCCGGTGCCCCACCAGGGGCTGCCCGCCCTGCGGCAGGCCATCGCCCGGGACCTGCGGGAGTATAAGGGCATGGCTGTGCCGCCGGAGCAGATCGTGGTGGGGGCCGGGGCGGAGTACCTGTATCTGCTGCTGGCTCAGCTGCTGGGGCGGGAGGCCGTCTTTGCCGTGGAGGATCCGGGCTATCCCAAAATCCGCCAGGTGTACGGCAAGTGCGGCGCGGCTTGCCGCCCGGTGCCCCTGGACGGCCAGGGCGTTCCCCCGGAGGCCCTGGAGGCGGCGGGAGCCAGTGTGGTCCATCTCTCTCCCGCCCACCACTATCCCACCGGACTGGTGACACCCATCGGCCGGCGGCAGGCCCTGCTCCGCTGGGCTGAGAAGGCCGGAGGCATCATCATCGAGGATGACTATGACAGCGAGTTCCGCTTTACAGGCCGTCCCATTCCCACCCTCCAGAGTATCGACACCGCCGGGCGGGTGGTATACATGAACACCTTCTCCCAGACCATCTCCCCCTCCATGCGGGTGGGATTCATGGTGCTGCCGCCCCGCCTGCTGGAGCAGTACCGCCGGGAGCTGGATTTTTATTCCTGCACGGTGCCCGCCCTGGACCAGCACGTGCTGGCCCGGTTCCTGGACCAGGGCCACTACGAGCAGCACCTGGCCCGGATGCGCAAGGAGTACCGCACCCGTCACGACGCGGTTCTGGCCTCCTTCCGGTCCAGCCCCTTCCGGAACCGGATCACGATCTCGGAGCAGGGGGCGGGGCTCCACTTTCTCCTGCGGCTGGACACCCGGGAGAGCGACGAGGCCCTGCGGGACCGGGCTGCGGCCCTGGGCGTCCGGCTGGGCTTTCTCTCGGAGTACGCCGCCATCCCCTCCCCTGCCTACGCCCACACGCTGGTGGTGAACTATGCCGGCCTCAGCCCGGCGGCGCTGCCAGAGGCCATGGACCTGCTGGCGGAGATCTTCGGGGCCTGATGCCTACCGTCCACTCCCCCGCGCAAAAAAGCCGGCCGCCCTTGGGGCGGCCGGCTCTCTGCATCGGGTTTTCGGTTCACACGCCGGGCTTTCCCTCCAGCGCGGTCATGCTCTTTTTGAAATGGACAGCGAACATGGTGGCTGTGGTACACACCGCCAGGAAATCCGCCACCGGCTCCGCCAGAAAGACCGCAAAAGCCTTATCCGCAAAAAAGTTGGGCAGAATATAAATGAAGGGAATCAGCAGGATGATCTTCCGCAGCACTGCCAGGAACAAGGAGATCTTGGCGTTGCCCAGGGCCACGAAAGTCTGCTGACAGGCGATCTGGATGCCGAAGATCCCGGTGGCCGCCATGTAGATCCGCAGGGCCCAGGAGGCATAGCTCACCAGCTCGCTGTCCGAGGTGAACATCAGGGCGAACAGCTGGGGGAACAGCTGCACCAGCGCCCACAGCAGCAGGGAGTAGGCCAGGCAGGCCATCAGCAGCACCTGGAAGGCACGCCGTACCCGCCCCGGATTCCGGGCGCCGTAGTTGTAGCTGATGATGGGCTGGGCCCCTTGGGTCAGGCCCTGGAGGGGCATCATGGCGAACTGCATGATGCTGGAGAGCACGGTCATAGCACCCACAGCGATGTCCCCGCCGTATTTCAGCAGTGAGGAGTTGAAGCACACGGTAATGAGGCTCTCCGTAGACTGCATGATGAAGGGGGAAGCGCCCAGGGCCAGGGCCGGCAGCACCACCTTGGCTTGGGGCCGCAGGTGCTCCCGCCGCAGGTGCCACTTGGTCTTGCTGCCCGTAAGGAACTTCAGCACCCACACCGCGGAGACCGCTTGGGATAGAATGGTGGCCAAGGCCGCGCCCCGGACACCCATGCCGAAGGCGAAGATGAAGATGGGGTCCAGCACCGTATTGAGGATCGCGCCGATCAGCACAGTCTTCATGCCCACCACCGTGAAGCCCTGGGCGGTGATATAGGCGTTCATGCCCAGGGTCACCTGGACGAAGATGGTGCCCAGGGCATAAATGCGCATATAGTTCAGGGCGTAGCCGATGGTGTTGTCGCTGGCGCCGAAGATGCGGAGCATGGGCTCCGCAAACACCAGAAAGACCACAGTCAGCACCACGGACACCGCCACCAGCATGGTGAAGCTGTTGCCCATGATCCGCTCCGACTCTTTCAGGTCTCCCCGCCCTTCGGCGATGGAGGCCCGGGGTGCGCCGCCGAAGGCCATCAGGGCCGCGAAGGCGGAGATCACCATGATGATGGGCAGGCACACCCCCACGCCGGTGAGGGCCAGCTTGCCCACAGTCTCCACCGGCTGCATGTGGCCGATGTACACCCGGTCCACCAGATTGTACAGCATGTTGACGATCTGGGAGGTGATGGTAGGAACGGCCAGGGAAAACAGCAGCTTTCCCACGCTCCCGCTGCCCAGGTCCACATTTCGACGGCTCATGTATTGCCTCCTTCCTTCAACCGCACTTCCGCGCTGGTCAGAACCTTTTCCAGCAGTTCCTGAAATCGCTCCGCCTCCGACTGTGTCAGACCGGCAAACAGCGCGTCCAGGCAGGTACTCTGGAGCTTCTGCCCCTCCCGGGCCAGGGCCGCGCCCGCATCTGTCAGCGCCAGATGGATCACCCGGCGGTCTGCCTTGTCCGGCTGACGGCGGAGCAGCTCCCGCGCCGCCAGCAGGTCCACCGCGGCGGACACCTGGCTCTTGGCCAGTCCCCGGAGCTCTGTCACGTCCCGGGCAGTGTCATGTGCCGGATGATTGGCCAGAAACAGCACCACATGCATCTCCCGCATGGAGAGCCCGGTGCGGGACAGAAGCTCTGAGAAATGCCTATCGTAATACCGGCGGAACTGCTGGATAACCCGCAGCAGCTGCGTACTGCTCACTGCCACAGCGCCCGCCCCCTTTCATTTTATTTAAAACAGTTCTTATAAGAACTGTTCCAGCATAGCACTATTTTTTCCGCCTGTCAAGATTTCCGAATCCATCCTTGACAATTCTCCCTTCCTCCAGTATGATGGTGGCAGAAGATATCGTTTTTAAAATCAGATTTCGGGGTGTTCTTTATGACATGGAATATTGTGAGCGACAGCAGCTGCGACCTGCGGACAGCTTCCTTCCACAGCAGCTGCGTCCGGTTTGAGACCGTGCCCCTGCGCATCCAGGTGGGCGGCCGGGAATTTGTGGACGATGACGCCCTGTCGGTTCCCGCCCTGCTCTCCGCCATGGCGGTGGAGAAGGCTGCCTCCTCGTCCGCCTGCCCCTCCCCCGCCGACTTTGCCGGGGCCTTTGAGCGGGGGGACCGTACCGTCTGCTTCACGCTTTCCTCCCAGCTCTCCGGCACGTATCACGCGGCCTGCATCGCCCGGGAGATGGTGCTGGAGGAGCACCCGGAAAAGCAGATCTGCGTCATCGACTCCCGCGCCGCCGCCGGGGCCATGGTGCTGCTGATCCGCCGGGCCCAGGCCCTGATGGAGGCAGCGGGGGATGATGGGGACTTCGACGCTCTCTGCCAGCAGCTCCACCGCTATCAGGCCACCCTGCGGACCTGCTTCACCCTGGAGAATTTCGACAACCTCATCAAAAATGGCCGGATGCGGCCCATTGTGGGCACGTTGCTCCGCTCCCTGGGCATCCACATCATTGCGGACGCCACAGCCGAGGGCACCATTCATGTGGCGGATAAGGCCCGGGGCGTGGGTAAGACCTACCGGGCCATCACCGCCCTGATGAAGGCCAGCAAGGACTGCACCGACGCAGAGGTGGTAATCTCCCACTGTGAGAACCTGGAGGGTGCTATGGCCCTGAAGCGGCAGATCCTGGCAGACCTGCCGGTGAAACAGGTGGACCTGCTGTCCTGCCGGGGACTCACCAGCTTCTATGCCATGGAAAAGGGCCTCATCGTGGGGTACTGAGGTACGTCCTTCCCCATCAGGCGCCTCCGCGGAAGGCCGCTTCCGGAACAGCAGTCAGCCGCCGGAACCGCCATCTTCCGGCATTTGGATATGGCAAAAAAGCGCGCACGGAAAACCGTGCGCGCTTTGCTTTTTCTATCCCAGCAGCACACCCGCCACCAGGAACGCCAGGGCCAGCAGCAAAAACCAGAGTATCAGCTTCCACACATACTTCACCCAGCGGTCGTAGGGCACATGGCCCAGGGCCAGGGCGCCCATCACCACCGCCGCAGTAGGGGTGATGATGTTCACCAGGCCGGAGGCGGACTGGAACGCTGTCACCACCAGATCGCCGCCCACCCCGGCGAATTTGCCCAGGGGCGCCACAATGGGGATGGACAGTGTCGCCAGGCCCGACGAGGACGGGATCAGGATGGTGAGGGGCAGGTACAGGGCGAACACCAGCAGCGTGAAGCTGATGGCCCCGGCGCCGGAAAGGGCCTGCTCTCCCCAGTGGAGGACCGTGTCGGTGATGGCGCCGTCGTTCATCAGCACAGTGATGCCCCGGCTGATGCCGATGATAAAGGCCACGCCTAAAAGGTCCGCGCAGCCGGCCACGTAGGTCTCTACCAGCTCCTCCTCACTCATCCGGTCAATGAGGCCGATGACGACACCTGCCACCAAGAACAGGGCGGAGAGCTCCGGAAACCACCAGCCCAGAGCGGGCAGGGACAGGCCCATCTCGTCAAAGGGCACCACAGCATAGACCATGATGAGGAATGTCAGCGTAAAGAGGGCCATGATGACCTTCCGCTTGGCGGTAAAGGGCACCTGCTGGTCCATGCTTACCTGGATCTTGCCCGCGCCCACGCCCACCACGGATTTGGAGGGGTTCTTCTTGACCTTCGCGGCGTAGGCCATCACAAACCAGATGGCCGCCGCCTCAAAGGCCACCCACTCCAGCAGCCGCAGCACGATACCCTCTCCCAGAGAGACCCCGGCAAAGCCCGCGGCGATGCCGGTGGCAAAGGGGTTTACCGTGGAGGCGATGACGCCGGCCCCGGCCCCCAGCAGGATCACGCTGATGCCCACTACCGCGTCGTACCCGGCCGCCAGGAACACCGGGATCAGCAGGGGATAAAAGGCCATGGTCTCCTCCCACATGCCGTAGGTGGTGCCGCCCAAGCCGAACAGCAGCATCAGAATGGGGATCAGCCACTTCTCCCGGCCGCCCAGCAGGCGGATGACGTTGCCCACGCCGGCGTCCACGGCACCGGTCTTCATCACCACGCCCAGAAAGCCGCCCACCATCAGGATGAAGATGCACACGTCCACCGCGTCGTAAAAGCCAGAAAAAGCTGCCTTCAGAACGTCGCCCACTCCCTGGGGATTCTGCTCCACCGTGTGGTACGTCCCCGCCACCGGCACGCCGTCCACGTAGTCATAGCTGCCCGCCGGGATGATCCAGGTGGCGGCAGCCACCAGGATCAGCAGCAGGAACAGGATCGTATAGGCTGTGGGCATGTGGAATATTTTTTGATTCAAGATATCTACCCCGCTTCTGTTTTGACGCCGCGGCGTCAACATCATTTCCATCATGTTTGCCGGCAGCACGCGTGTCGGCAAACATCCTTCCCAGCTATCAAGTGTGCAAGCGAAGCGAGTACATGCAGATAGCTGTAAACGCTCTCACGAAAAAGGCGGCGCCTTTTCCATGAATTATCTTCCGATGGTGGCCACCAGCACAGCTTTGATGGAGTGCATCCGGTTCTCCGCCTCGTCGAATACCACACTGTGGCGGCTGCGGAACACCTCGTCGGTGACCTCCCGGATGTCCACGCCCTTGTCCTGCCACTCCTTGGCCAGCTTGGTCTCAAAGTCATGGAAGGAGGGCAGGCAGTGCAGATACAGCACGTTGGAGTTGCCGGTGGCCTTCAGTGTCTCCTCCGTCACCCGGTAGGGAGTCAGCAGCTTGGCCCGCTCGGGGATCAGGTCCTCCTCGCCCATGGAAGCCCAGATGTCGCCGTAGATCACGTCCGCATCCTTCAGGGAGTTCATGTTGTCGGTGATCTCGATGAGGCCGCCGTTCTCCCGTGCGGTGGCGAATACCCGCTTCACCAGTGTGCCGTCCATCTCCTTGGCCAGCTCCTGGGGCCCCAGGCCCACAAAATGCATACCCATCTTGGCGGCGCCGATCATCCAGGCGTAGCACATATTGTTCCGCACGTCGCCGGGGAACACCACCTTCACCTGGTTCAGGGGCTTGTGGCAGTGCTCCTCAATGGTCATCATGTCCGCCAGGATCTGGGTGGGGTGGTCTGCGTCGGTGAGACCGTTCCAGACGGGCACACCGGCGTACTTCGCCAGATCCTCCACCACCTTCTGGTCGTAGCCCCGGTACTCGATGCCGTCGAAAAACCGGCCCAGCACTTTGGCGGTGTCCTCCAGAGACTCCTTCTTGCCCATCTGGCTGCTGCCGGCGTCCAGATAGGTGACGTGGCCCCCCTCCTGGGTAGCAGCCACCTCGAAGGAGCAGCGGGTGCGGGTGGAGGTCTTTTCAAACAGCAGCACGATGTGCTTGCCCTGAAGGGTTGGGTCGCAGATGCCGGCCCGGCGCTTGGCCTTCAGGTCGTGGCCCAGGTCCAGGAGATAACGGATCTCCGCGGGGGTGAAGTCTTCCAGAGTCAGAAAACTCCGGCCTTTCAAATTGATTGCCATAAAATGCACTCCTTTTTATCTTGTTCATGATGAGGACTTTTTGAGGGGACAGATGTGGACCGCCGAACAGGGGCTGTGGGGGATACTGCTCCCGGCGGAAAAGAAAACATGTTTCGGCGGGGGAAGGTTGGCGATCCCTTGCGGCGGTCAGAGAGGGAAACGTCCGGCCCTTGTGAACCCCTCCAGCCCGGGGAAGTCCGGGATACACGCTGCGCTGATTTTCGCTGCCGCTGGCCGGTGGTTAATGAGAGTTTCAGCATAGGGCCAAGCTGCAGCTTCTATGACCGCCAGGGCAGTGCGTAGCGAAGCCGAACGCGCGGAAGGAGGAACCAGTGGAACACTGATGACGGAAATCCCCGGAGCGCCGTAGCGCGAGACAGGAAAAGCGAAGCAGTTCAAATGCGTCCTTGCATCCCGGCAACTTCCGCACCATCCGCCACGGGACGGCAGTCGAGGGAATTGCAGAAGGGCCTAGCGTGCCCGAAGGCAAGGCCAAATCGGAGCAGGCACCGATTCGCCGCCCCCCCTTCAGCGCGGAGGGCCACTGCACCAGAGCGCATCCAGGCGCCTTTCTCTTTGGACCGTGCACGGCCCGTTTCTCTTTTGGCAAGACCGATAAGGGGTCCCGCCGCGCCCCGCACGGTGGGGAGAGGAGGAGCGCCCAAGCCCACGGAGTGGGCGCGGAAGTGCCCTTGGGGTGCAAGGGAGCGGGCGCAGTTTTCGCCGTACACGGAAACGGGGCTGAGCGGACTTTGCGACGACGACATGGGGGTGCATCCCGCTGGACAAGCCCTCCCTGGCCGGGGCGGCCCATTCACGCTCCGCGAATGCTTACGGATCCTCCCGCCACAGCGGCATGGACATGCACCGGGGTCCGCCCCGCCCGCGGGAGAGTTCTGCGCTGGGAATGGTGTGGAGCCGGATGCCCGCCTCCTCCAGGGCCCGGTTGGTGACATAGTTCCGGGAGTACACCACCACCTCGCCGGGGCCGATGGCCAGGGTATTGGAGCCGTCGCTCCACTGCTCCCGGGCGGCGTCGATCTCGCTGCCCTGGCCGCAGGGGATCAGTGTCACCTTATCCAGCTCCAGGTGCTCCTTCAGGATGTCCTCCAGCCGGCCGTCCTCCTGACGGATTTTCATCTTCCGGTTTTCGTCCAGCTCCATGACGAACACCGTAATCTGCTGGAGGATGTTGGGATGGACGGTGAACTTGTCCCGGTCCACCATGGTGAACACCGTATCCAGGTGCATGAAGGACCGGCTCTTGGGAATGTCAAAGGCCAGCAGCTTGCGGAAGGTCTTGCTCTCGGAGAGCACCGTCTCCGCCAAGGCGTCGATGGAGTCCTCCTCCGTCCGCTGAGAGATGCCCACCGCCAGCACCTGAGGGGACAGGATCAGGATATCGCCCCCCTCCAGGGAGGAGGTCTCGCCCCGGTCGTACCACCTGGGGGCGTTGCGGTAGTCCGGGTGGTGCTCGAAAATGAACTTGCCGAACAGGGTCTCCCGGTTTCTCGTGGCGGTGTGCATTTTGTGGATGGACACGCCGGTACCGATGGTGGCGAAGGGGTCCCGGGTAAAATAGAGGTTGGGCAGGGGATCTACGGCGAAGGGGTAATCATCCCCGGCGGCAGAGAGATAGTCCCCCAGCCGGGCGCTGTTTGCCCGGAGCTGGGACTTGCGGACGCCCGCCATCATGGCAGACACCATCTCCTTGTCCGGCAGGGCAGAGAGGAAGTCCTCCAGGCTCTCCCGGAGCCGGTCGTCCTTGACGCCGGACTCCTCCAGGAACTGGCGGATCAAGTCGGCCCGCACGTCGGCGTCCGTGATGGACTCCGCCACCAGATCCCGCAGGTAGACCACCTCCACTCCTTGCTGCCGGAGGCAGTCGGCAAAGGCGTCGTGCTCCCGCTGGGCCTCCTTCAGATAGGGGATGTCATCAAAGAGCAGCCGCTCCAAATACTCCGGCATCAGATTTTCCAGCTCACCGCCGGGGCGGTGGAGCAGGACCTTTTTCAGCCGCCCGATCTCGGAGGTATTGTGAATTCCGGTTTCCAAAAAGCTCACTCCTTTGTTCATCGGAAAGGTACAGGGAAATCGCTCTGGTTTAGGGTCTCTGGATTTTGGCATTTCATGCGCCGTTCCGAAAAATCCGCGCAAAAAAAGAACGGACGAATCGTCCGTTCTCCCCACATGTTCTCCGCAAAGGCCGCCCGTCCCTCCTTCGGGCCGCGGCGTCTCCCCGCCGCCTCCGGGGTCCCGCGGCATCGGCAGTGGAAACGCAAAAACAGGAGAGAGGCTTCCGCCTCTCTCCTGCTGTTATCTGTGCTTGCCGAGATACGCCTCTTTGATCTTCTCATTGGCCAGCAGCTCCGCGCCGGTGCCGGACATGGTGATGTTCCCCGTCTCCAGCACATAGGCCAGGTCCGCGATCTTCAAGGCCATGTTGGCGTTCTGTTCGATCAGCAGTACCGTCACGCCCTGGCGGTTGATCTCCCGGATGATGGAGAAGATGTCCTGCACCACCAGCGGCGCCAGGCCCAGGGACGGCTCATCCAGCATCATCAGCTTCGGCCGTGACATCAGGGCCCGGCCCACCGCCAGCATCTGCTGTTCGCCGCCGGAGAGGGTGCCGGCGGACTGCCAGTTCCGTTCCTCCAGCCGGGGGAACAGCTCATAGACCCATTTCAGGTCCTTTTCGATCTCCGCTTTGTCCTTGCGGAGGTAGGCTCCCAGCTTCAGGTTCTCCAGCACCGTCAGGTCCGCAAACACCCGCCGCCCCTCCGGGCTCATGGCGATGCCCGCGGAGATGATCTTGTCGATGGGCTTGCCCAGCAGCTCCTCCCCGTTCCACTGGATGGAGCCGGACTCCGCCTTCACCAGGCCGGAGATGGTCCGCAGGGTGGTGGACTTGCCCGCGCCGTTGGCGCCGATCAGGGTGACGATCTTGCCGTCCGGCACCTCCAGGTCGATGCCCCGGAGAGCCTGGATGCCGCCGTAGGACACCCGCAGCTGTTGGATTTTAAGCATCTTCCGCCACCCCCAGGTACGCGTCGATGACGCGCTGATTGTTCTGGATCTCCGCCGGTGTGCCGTCGGCAATCAGCTTGCCGAAGTCCAGCACATAGATCCGGTCGGAGATGTCCATGACCAGGTCCATGTGGTGCTCGATCAGAAACACCGTCAGGCCGAACTTCGTGCGGATCTCCCCGATGAAGGCCGTCAGCTCGTCGGTCTCCTGGGGGTTCATGCCCGCAGCCGGTTCGTCCAGCAGCAGCAGCTGCGGATCCGTGGCCAGGGCCCGGGCGATCTCCAGCCGCCGCTGCTTGCCGTAGGGCAGGGAGTTCGCCTTCTCCCCGGAAACGTCGCTGAGGTTCACCTCCGCCAGCAGCTCTTCCACCCGCTGGCGCTGCCGCGCCTCCTCCTGCCGGTTCAGATGGAAGGTCGCAGTGAGGAGATTGCACGTCGCACGGCAGTGCATGGCCGTCAGCACGTTGTCGAACACCGTCTGGTCCTTCCACAGACGGATATTCTGGAAGGTCCGGGCCATGCCCATCCGGGTAATCTTGTCCGGGGTGGGGGCCAGGGCGTGGGTGTACTCCCCGGCGTGCTCGCCCTTGTAGAGCTTGCGCATCTTGCCCTGGGGGTAGTTTTCCACGATCTTCTCCCCCCGGTACCACACCGCGCCGTTGGTGGGCTGGTACACGCCGGTGATGACGTTGAAGGCCGTAGTCTTGCCCGCGCCGTTGGGGCCGATCAGGGAGACGATCTCCCCCTCGCCTACCTCCAGATTCATGTTGTTCACGGCGATGACGCCGCCGAACTGCATGGTGATATTCTCCAAACGAAGGATCTTCTCACTCATTTCGCCGCCTCCTTCTTTTTCGATTTTCCGGAGAGGCGGGCCCGCAGGCTCCGGGCCACATCAGAGAGCTCCCGGTCCCCCATGAGGCCGCGGCGGAAGAACAGCACCACGATCATGATGATGATGGAGAACACCACCATCCGGAAGCCGGTCCGCAGGAAGGGCACCTTGAAGGCGCCGATATACGTCTCCGTGTCCAGGAACCGCAGCCACCACTCGCTGGCCGCCACGTACAGGAACGAGGCGATGCAGCTGCCGGAGATGGACCCGATGCCGCCGATCACCACGATCAGCAGGATCTCGTAGGTCATGGAGGTGGTGAAGGTCTTGGCTTGGGCCTGGTTGGCGAACATGGCGAACAGGCCGCCGCCCACGCCGGCGAAGAAGGAGCTGATGCAGAAGGCCATCCGCTTGTGCTTGGCCAGGTTGATGCCCATGGCCTCGGCGGCCACCTCATCCTCCCGGATGGCCTTGAAGGCCCGGCCATAGGTGGAGTTGATCAACAACACCATGATCCCGATGCACACTGCCACCAGCAGGAAGGGCACAAAGGTGGAAAGGCGCAGCACCACCTCCCCATTGGCGTTCTCGATGTTGAAGCTGGAGAAGGTGGGAAAGCTCTTCAGCGCGTTGGCGCCGTTGGTGACAGGGCCCAGCCGGTCCCACTGGAAGATGGCCCGGATGATCTCCGCAAAGCCCAGGGTGGCGATGGCCAGGTAGTCGCTCTTCAGCCGCAGCACCGGCAGGCCGATAAGCCAGGCGATCACCGCCGCCACACAGCCCGCCAGGATCAGCGCCGCCAGCACACCCAGGATCAGACCCAGGGCGCCGCCGCCGAACAGCTCCGGCAGGGAGAAATTCACTGCCGAGCCGCCGTAGAGGTAGTAGACGCTCTCCCGGTCGGCAGAGGGAATGGTCAGAATGGCGTAGGTGTAGGCGCCCAGCAGCATGAAGCCCGCCTGCCCCAGGGAGAACAGGCCCGTAAAGCCGTTCAGCAGGTTCAGGGAGGCCGCCACCAGCGCGTACACAGCCCCCTTCTTCAGCACGGTGAACAGCATACTGGTGGGCTGCATGGTGTTCTCCAGCACAATCACCAGGACCAGCAGGGCCGCCACGCAGCCCAGGGCGATCCACGCGCCCCGTTTGCTCTTTTTTTCTTGCAGCATCGTGACGCCCCCTTTACACTTTGTCGGTGGACTTCTCACCGAACAGGCCGGTGGGCTTCACCACCAGGATGATGATGAGCAGCGCGAAGGTGAACGCGTCGGAAAACACACTCCAGTTGGAGCTCTTGATCACCGTCTCGCTGAGACCGATGAGGAATGCCCCCACCACGGCCCCGGGAATGGAGCCGATGCCGCCGAACACTGCCGCCACGAAGGCCCGCAGGCCCGGCAGGGAGCCGGACAGCGGCACGATGGAGGGATAGTTGGTGAAGTACAGCGCAGACCCCACCGCCGCCAGGAAGGAACCGATGACAAAGGTGAAGCTGATGATGTTGTTGATCTTGATGCCCATCAGCTGCGCGGTCTCAAAATCCCGGGAGGCGGCCCGCATGGCCATGCCGATCTTGGTGTGGTTGATGAGCTGGGTCAGCACCACTACCAGCGCCACCACCAGGAATGGCGTAATCACCGTCACCATTTTGGTGGAGGTGCCGGCAATGGTGATCTGACTGGACAGGCCGGGCAGGCTGGGGTACATCTGCGGCAGTCCGCCGGTGATATAGGTGGCCAGATTCTGCAGCAGATAGCTGACGCCGATGGCGGAGATCATGACGCTCATCCGGGGCGCGCTGCGCAGCGGCTTGTAGGCTGCCCGTTCGATGACAAAGCCCAGCAGCACCGTCAGCAGGATCATCAGCGGCAGCGCCACGCCGATGGGCAGGCTTGCGCTGAGATAGACCATGATTAATCCCGCCGCCATGAACACGTCGCCGTGGGCGAAGTTGATCAGGCGCAGGATGCCGTAAACCATGGTGTATCCGATGGCGATCAGGGCGTACTGCCCGCCCAGCGAGATGCCGGAGAGCAGGATGGAAATTCCGTATTGCACAGGGATACCCCCTTTTCTTTCAGAGTTGGCGAGCGGGAAGGACCGTCTCCAAAAAGGCCGGGCTGCGGCCCCTTTCGAGGCGGTCCCATCTCGCGCAAGAACAAGCCGCCTGGCGGGGGATACCCCGCCAGGCTGGCCGGATGGCAGGCTTATTCCACAGTCTGGACCGTCTCCAGCGTCCAGGCGTTGTTGGCGGTGTCTGCGGTCTTGATATAGGCGGTGTCCCGGATGGCGTCGCCCTGCTCGTCAAAGGCGATGGAGCCGGACACGCCGGTGTAGGTCACGTCAGGCAGCGCGGCCTTCACGGCGGCCTTGTCGGTAGAGCCGGCGGCCTTCAGGGCCTCCAGCGCCACATAGTAGGCGTCATAGCCCATGGCAGTGACAGCGGCGATGGTATCGTTGCCGCCGTTGTTGGTCATAGCGGTGGAGTCCTCGTTCAGCCATGCCTTGATGCCGTCATCGAACTTGGGAGAGCCGCCCTCCTGGTAGAAGGTGGACACGTACAGCTGTACGTTGCTGCCCTGCGCGGCCTCCAGCACCACGTTGCTGTCCAGTGTGTCGGAGCCCAGCAGGGGGATATCCAGGCCCATGGAGGCGGCCAGACCCACGATCTGCGTGGCGTAGGCGATGGAGACGGGGCAGAAGATCACATCCACATCCTCTGCCACGGCCTTGTTCAGGTAGGTGGTGAAGTCGGAGGTGTTGGTGGGGAAGGAGTCCTTGATGACCTCACCGTCAAAGTTCTGCTCGAAGAAGGCGATCAGGCCCTGGTCGTACTCGTTGCCCAACTCACCCAGGCAGTAGGCCTTCTGTGCGCTGAACTTGTCTTTTGCGAAATTCACCAGCACCTGGGCCTGGAAGTTGTCCAGGAAGCAAATCCGGAAGTAATAGTCGTTGCCTGCAGTGATATTGGGGTTGGTGCAGGTGACGCCGATGGCGGCCAGGCCCGCCTCGTCAAACACCGGACCGCCGGCCATAGCCACGCTGGAACCGTAGGAACCCAGCACCAGGCTGACATCCTTGCTCACCAGCTCCGCCGCGGCGGTGGGCGCCTTGTCGGTAGTGGAACCGTTGTCCGCGTAGACCAGCTCCACGTTGTAGGTGGTGCCACCGATGTCCACCGTGGGGGTCTCCTTATTGGCATACTGCATACCCAGCATCTCCTGCTTGCCGCCGGGACCGGAGTCGCCGGTGGCGGGCTCGAACACACCGATGCGGACCACATTCCCCCCGCTGCTGCCGGAGTCGCCGGTGGATGTGTCGCCGCTGCCGCCGCAGGCGGCCAGACTCAGAGCCATGACCATAGCCAGAGCCAGTGCAAGAACTCTCTTCATGCTTCTTTTCCTCCTATCAATGGTTCAGGATCGCTGTTCCCTCATGTATGAAAGGCATTTTACAGGTTTTTTCCAGGCTTTGCAAGATGAATAATCCACAGAAAGTTTTCCGCTCTCTTTCAAAAAAGTTCAAGATTTTTCCGCATATTCCGGTCATTTGTCCCTCTGTTGTGGACGTTTCAAAAAAATCGCAGAGAAAAATGCGGTCATTTGTCCTCGATAGAGAGACAGGCGAATTGGTAATTTTGCCAAACTCCAGTGACTGCGTTGATGCATTTTCCCGTCACTCCAACAGTTTTGGAGGGTTGCGGCGGCTTTATTCCCCGCTTTTTGTAAAAAGGCCGCCGTCCGGTTCTCCGGACGGCGGCCTTTTCTCAGACCTCTTCTTTTTTCAGGGACAACGGCTGTTCGCCGAACACGGCCAGAAACGCCTCCCGCTCCATGGTCTCATGCTCCAGCAGATAGGACGCCACGGCCTCCAGCTTGTCGCGGTTGTCGTTCAGGATCCGTTCGCAGCGGTCATAGGCATCCGCCACCAGGCGCTGGACCTCCTGGTCGATCTGGGCGGCCACCGCCTCGGAATAGCTGCGGCCCTGGGTCATGGTGCGGCCGATGAACACCTCGTCGTGGCCGGACTCGAAGGCTACGGTGCCGATCTTGTCGCTCATGCCATAGGTGGCCACCATCTTCCGGGCGATCTGGCTGGCCCGCTGGATGTCGTTGCTGGCACCGGTGGAGATGTCTCCCAGGCACAGCTTCTCCGCCACCCGGCCGCCCAAGAGACCCACGATCTGATCCTCCATATACCGCCGGGAGAGATAAGACCGGTCCTCCTCCGGCAGGGAGATGGTCATGCCGCCCGCCTGGCCCCGGGGCACGATGGTGATCTGGGTCACCGGGTCCTGATCTGGAAGCGCATGCATCACCACAGCGTGGCCTGCCTCGTGATAGGCGGTCAGCTCACGCTCGTGCTGGGGGATCACCCGGCTTTTCTTCTCCGGTCCGGCGATGACCTTGATCTTCGCGTCCTTCAGATCCTGCATGGTGATGAACTTCTGATTTTTCCGGGCGGCCAACAGGGCTCCCTCGTTGATGAGGTTCTCCAGGTCCGCGCCGGTGAAACCCGGAGTGCCCCGGGCCAGCTGGCCCAGGTCCACATCCTCCGCCAGGGGCTTGCCCTTGGCGTGGACCTCCAGGATCTCCTTCCGGCCCCGGATGTCGGGCAGGCCCACGTACACCTGCCGGTCGAACCGACCGGGCCGCAGCAACGCCGGGTCCAGCACATCCGCCCGGTTGGTGGCCGCCAGGACCACCACACCTTCGTTAGCGGTAAAGCCGTCCATCTCCACCAGCAGCTGATTCAGGGTCTGCTCCCGCTCGTCATGGCCGCCGCCCAGGCCCGTGCCCCGCTGGCGGCCCACAGCGTCGATCTCGTCAATAAACACGATAGCCGGGGCGTTCTTCTTGGCCTGCTCGAACAGGTCCCGGACGCGGCTGGCGCCCACACCCACGTACAGCTCCACGAAATCGGAGCCGGAGATGGACAGGAAGCCCACGCCTGCCTCCCCTGCCACGGCCTTGGCCAGCATGGTCTTGCCGGTGCCGGGAGGGCCCACCAGCAGCACGCCCTTGGGAATCCGGGCCCCCAGAGACAGGTACTTCTTGGGGTCCTTCAGGAACTCCACGATCTCCCGGAGCTCCTCCTTCTCCTCATCGGCGCCGGCCACGTCGTCGAAAGTGACCTTTTTGTCCTTGTCCGTCAGCATCCGGGTCCGGGCGGAGCCGAATTTGGCCATCTTGTCCGGTCCCATGCCACCTCCCTGGGGCCGAATCACCAGGAAGTACCACATCAGCCCCAGGATCACCGCCGTCAGCAGGAAGGGCAGCAGCTCCAGCAGCCAGTTGGTGCGCACCGGCTCCGGGTAGTCATAGTGCTGGATGATACCCTCCGCATACTGCTGTTGAACCAGGTCATTGAAGTCGTCATAAAACAGCTGGAAGCTGTACAGCTCATACCGCACGGTCTCGCTGCCGTTCACCGGCTCCCGCAGCTCCAGGGTCAGTGTGCCGCCGCTGTCAATGGTCAGCCCCGTCACTTTTTCCTGCAGGAACAGCTGGCGGACCTGGGAGTATTCCAGCTGGTCCACATGGTTGTCGTTCTGCCAGAGCCAGTTGACACACAGCAGGATCACGAGGGCCAGCAGTACGAAGCTCAGATTGGATAGCCGTCTTTGTTTTGTCACGAGCAGAAGCCTCCTTTCCCATTGCCTGGGACGCAATGGGAGACTGTTTTCATGTTACGATTGGGCGGAGTCCGCCCAAAACAGGGCGTATCGCCTCACTCCCCGGAGTATACCTCCGGCTTCAAAACCCCGATGTACGGCACGTTCCGGTACTGCTGGCAGTAGTCCAGCCCATACCCCACCACAAACTCGTCCGGCACCACGAACCCCGCCAGGTCGGCGGTGATGGCCTTAGTCCGGCGGGAGGGCTTGTCCAGCAGCGTCACGATGGTAATGGAAGCCGCTCCCTTGGTCATGAAGTAGTCCTTCAAAAACGCCAAGGTGTTGCCGGAGTCCAGAATGTCCTCCACGATGATCAGGTGCCGTCCGGTGATGTCCTGCTGCAGGTCGTGGGTGATCTGCACCCGGCCGGAGGACACAGTGGCGTTCTGGTAGGAGCTGACGGCGATGAACTCCACGTCGCTCTTCACCTGGCAAGCCCGGACCAGGTCCGCCATGAATACGAAAGACCCCTTCAACACGCCCAGAAACAGCGGGTTCTTGCCATGAAACTGCTCATACAGCTCCGCGCCCATTTCGGTGATGCGGGCCTTCAGCTCCTCCTCTGTCACCAGGACCTTCAGGATATCCCTTTCCATCTCGCTTTTCATATCAAATCTCTCTCCTTTGCCGCTTCGGTAATCTGAATGAACCGGCAGGGCTCCCCCTCCGGTGCTGCAAACGCCATATCCACGCCCAGCCGCCACACCGCCGCCAGGCATCCTCCCGCGTAGACGGCCGGCAGCCGGTCCCGCTCCGGGAGGGAGATCCGGCGGTCCATGCACAGCCGTTTGATGCTGCGGCCGCCCCCGTGGGTCTCCGGCAGAACCAGACGGTCTCCCGGCGCCGCAGGGCCCACCGTCAGGCCCATCCGCTCCCCCTGCCGCCAGGGCCGAAGGGCAAGTCCCTCCCCCTCCCGGTGATCCAGCAGGGTGATCCGGTAATCGCCCCAGGCGACGGGGCACTCCTGCAACAGCTGGACCTCCGTCAAAAGCTGGGGCCGGGTCTCCAGGATCAGCCACTCCCGGCAGTACCGGGCGGTGACGCCCTGGGGCAGGTCCACCCGGCTCTCCCGGCCCCAGAGGGTATCCCGGGTCAGGTGCAGGATGGCCTTCAGATGGGCGGCTGTGATATCCCTCCGCCCCACGCCCAAAAGGTCGAAGAGCCGCAGCAGCATCCGAGGGCGCACGGCGTCCGTGGCCTCTGCCAATGCCTGCCGGGATAAGGTCACCCGCCCCTCCTGCACCTCCACATGGGCAGTACGGCGGGCGGCCTCTTCCTCCAGTGATTGGTCCGCCACCCGCAGGCGGCGTCCGGCGTCGTTGATGTGCTCCACAGCTCTGGGGTTGATCTGCCTCAAGCGGGGCATGACCTCCAGCCGGAGGAAGTTTCGGGCCGCGGCGCCGGGGTCGGCGTTGGTGGTGTCCTCCACATGGGGGATGTGGCGGGCAGCAGCGTAGGCCGCCAGCTCTTCCCTTGTCACGTCCAGCAGTGGCCGGCAAATGCCGTTTTGCTGGTAGGCCATGCCGGTAAGGCCCGCCACGCCGGTGCCCCGGATCAGGTTGAAAAGAATGGTCTCCGCGTTGTCATCGGCGTGGTGGGCTGTGTAGATTTTGATATGCTGCCCCAGCTTCTCCGCCTCTTGGCGAAGAAAATCGTACCGGAGCCTCCGGGCCGCCTCCTCCAGAGAGAGGCCCTCCCGCTCCATAAGGCCCCGGACATCCCCGGAGCTGGAGACGAAGGCGATGTCATGGGCGGCACACCAGTCCCGGACAAAGGTCTCGTCCCGGTCGGCCTCTGCGCCCCGCAGCTGGTGGTTGAAGTGGGCAGCCACTACCCGGCCATCCCGCTCCCGACACCACCGGTCCAGCAGGTCCAGCAGGCACATGGAGTCCAGCCCGCCGGACACGGCACATAGGGCCGGACGCCCCCGACCGGGCAGCACCCACCGGGGACAGCGGGACAGCAGTTCCTCCATGTCCGTACCTCACCTCTCCCAAAACAGACCTCAGTCCTCGTCGTACCTCGTATCCAAGGTCGAGAACTGGGTGTATTCCGGCATCCACCGCAGCTCCTCCCCCGGCACGTCTGAACGCGCCGGGGGGACCCCGGCGGCCACTGACCGGGGGCAGACAAAGTCCGCCCCCTGCAAGGTTTTGGCCCCGCCAAAACACTTGACGCACGTCCGTGCGGCTTTGCAAAGCAGAGCACAGACCTCAGTCCTCGTCGTACCTCGTATCCAAGGTCGAGAACTGGGTGTATTCCGGCATCCACCGCAGCTCTACTTTGCCGGTCTCACCGTGGCGGTTTTTCGCCACAATGCACTCAGCGATGTTGTGCTTCTCCGAATCCTCATTATAATAGTCATCCCGGTACAGGAACAGCACGATGTCTGCGTCCTGCTCGATAGCGCCGGACTCCCGCAGGTCCGACAGCATGGGCCGCTTGTCGTCCCGCTTCTCACTGGCGCGGGACAGCTGGCTCAGGCAGATCACCGGCACGTTCAGCTCCTTGGCCATGATCTTCAGCATCCGGGAGATGTCGGACACCACCTGCTGGCGGTTCTCCCCCGCGTAGCCCTTGCCGCCGGCAGAGGTCATCAATTGCAGGTAGTCGATCACCACCAGGCCCAGATCATCCAGCCGGCGGCACTTGGCGTTCATGTCCGCCACGGACAGCATGGGATTGTCGTCGATCCGGATATCCACCTTATTCAGGATGGTGGCGGCCCCGGCGATCTTCTCCCAGTCGGTCTCCCGCAGGGCGCCGGTCTTGAGGCGGTTGTTCTCCACCAATGCCTCGGAGGCCAGCAAACGGGTGGCCAGCTGTTCCCGGCTCATCTCCAGGGAGAAGACGGCCACTGTCTTGTGGACGGCCTTGGCCACGTTCAGGGCCACGTTCAGCGCAAAGGAGGTCTTGCCCATGCCGGGCCGGGCGGCCAGCAGGATCAGGTCCGACTTGTTCAGGCCCGTGATCTTCTGGTCCACCGCGGACATACCCGTGGAGAGCCCCGGCAGGTGATTCTCGCTCTCGCTCATCTCTCCCAGCCGGTCCAGCACCTCCGGCAGCACCTGCCGCAGGGGCACCATGTCCTGGGCGCTCTGTCCCCGGCGGACGGCGTAAACCTTCTGCTCCGCCGCCTCCAGAATTTCGGAGGCCTCGCCCACGCCCTCCTGCACCATGGCGGTGATCTCGGCGGCGGCCTGGGCCACGCCCCGCAGCAACGCCTTGTCCCGGACGATGGCCGCGTACTCCATCACGTTGGCGCTGGTGGGGGTGATCTCCATCAGCTGGGCCAGATAGGAACGGGTGGTGTTCTCGTCGTAGGTGCCCGCCTTCTGCATCTCCTCACAGACGGTAATGCCGTCGATGGGCTTGGCATAGGTGAACATGGAGTAGATGGTCTCAAAAATCTCCCGGTTCTGCCGGAGGTAAAAATCTGACGGCCGGAGCTTGTCCATCACATCCTTGACGCAGTCCGCGTCGATGAGCATGGAGCCCAGGACGGCTTGCTCCCCCTCCAGAGAGTGGGGCATCTGCCGCAGGAGAAGGTCTTCGTTTGCCATCTTACTGTCACCTCGCCGTGAATAGGAGTCCACCTGTTTGGGTTAGGAAAGCGCGAAGGGCCATTGTACCAGAGCGCGCCAAGCGCCTTTTCTCTTCCACCGGGCGCGGCGCACTCTCTTTTTGGCACAGCCAAAAAAGAGAGCGGGGGCGCACCCCTGCGGGCGCAGGAGCCCCCGAGACTGCCGCAATGGCGGCCCATTCCTCTCCCCCAGAGCGTGCCCCCAAACAGAGGAACTCCCTTTATTTTTCCTCAAACACGGAGACGTACACCGTCCCGTTGACCTCAAACCCCAGCTTGGCCTTCACCTGATAGGATCCGAACGCCTTGATGGGCTCGTCCAGCACCAGCTTCTGCTTGGGGATGTCGATGCCGAACTGCTGTCTAAGCCCGTCGGAGATCTCCTTGGTGGTGACGGCGCCGAACAGCCGCCCGCCGTTGCCGGCCTTGGCGGTGAGCTTCACCATGCACTCCTTCAGCTTCTCGGCGGTGGCCTCCGCCTCCGCCTTCTGCCGGGCCTCCTCAGCCTTGCGGGCCTTCTCCTTCAGGTTCATGGTGTTGATGGCGTCCGCCGTGGCGGCGATGGCCAGCTTCCGGGGCAGGAGGAAGTTCCGGGCATAGCCCTCGGACACCTCCACCATCTGGCCCTTTTTTCCCTGGCCCTTCACATCCTGCTGTAAAATCACTTTCATGATAACGTCTCCTTTTAGTCGTTCTGTTTCTGAATTTGTTCCTCCAGCTGCCGGGTCCGTTTTTCCAGCGCCTCCAGCCGGTCATTCTGATGAACCAGAATGCACACCAGCACCGCCAGAACCAGGGCGATGGACGCGCCTGCCAAATACCAGCGCCGGCTGAAATCAAAGAGCTGGTATCCTCCGAAAAAGATGAATGCCTCCACCAGCGCCAAGCAGATGCCAAATGTGGAAAGAAATCGCTTCATGGCCGCGCTCCTCCTCACTTTTCAAAATACGCGTCGATGGCCTCCAGCAGACGACTCTTCACCGTCTCCACATCTGTGTTCTCCACACGGCCGCCGGCAGTGGTGGAGTTGCCGCCGCCGCCCAGGGCCTCCAGGATCACCTGGACGTTCACCTCTCCCAGAGAACGGGCGGACATCTGCACGTTCTCCCCACTGGGGAATACCACAAAGGACGCCTTCACGCCCTTGAGGCTCAGCAGCTCGTCCGCCGCCTGGGCCGCCGTCACCCGGTCCACGCCCTCCTGGTCGATGGCCGCCACGGCGATGTCCTCCCGGTACAGCTCCGCCCGGCGGATGATGTCGTAGCGGGACACCATCTCGCTCAGATCGCTCTGGAACAACCGCTGGACGTCGGTGGTGTCGGCCCCCGCCCGGCGGAGGAAGGCCGCCGCCTCAAAAGTCCGGCCGCCGGTGCGCAGGGTGAAGTGCTTCGTGTCCAGCACGATGCCGGCCAGCAGCGCCTCCGCCTCCTCCCGCAGCAGATCGGCGGGCTCCACCAGATACTGCAAGAGTTCCGTCACCAGCTCACTGGCGGAGGAGGCATAGGGTTCGTGGAAGCTGAAGGCAGCGTTTTCGATGTAGCTGGCCGCCCGGCGGTGGTGGTCGATCACCGCCACCCGGTTGCTGGACTCCAGCAGCTGGGGGCTCTCCACCATGTCGGGGCGGTTGGTGTCCACCACAATGACCAGAGCGCCCGGCCTCATTTTCAAAAATGCCTCCGCCCCGGAGGTGAACGCCCCCGCATACTCCGGCAACGCCTGGAGCTTGGCCAAAACCGCTCCGGCGGCGTTGTGCTCCAGATCAATGACCATCTGGGCCCGCTTGCCGTGCTTGCGGGCAATGCAGTAGAGCCCCGCCTCGGCGCCTACGGCATCCATGTCCGCAAAGCTGTGGCCCATGATATAGATCTCGGACGCGTCGGCCATCAGCTCGTTCAGGGCGCTGGCCATGACCCGGGACTTCACCTTGGTGCGCTTTTCCGTGGACTTGCTGCGGCCGCCGTAGAACTGGAAGTCCACCTTTCCCCGGACCACCGCCTGGTCTCCGCCCCGGCTGAGGGCCATCTCCAGGCTGAGACGGGCGTTGCGGTACAGCTCCGCCATAGCGTCGGCATCCTTGCCAATGCCGATGGAGAGGGTGGGGCACACATCCCCCACCTTGATCTCCCGAATGGCATCCAGGATGGAGAACTTCTCCTCCACAAAGTGGTCGTAGTGGCATTCCTCAAAGATGAAGAGGTAGTGGTCCCGCTCCGTCTTCAGCAGCAGGCCGTCGGCGCAGGCGGCCCAGTTGTTCAGCTTCTCGTCGATCTGGGCCAGCACGGCGCTGCGCTGGGTATCGGCGCATGCCTTCATCAGGTCCTCGTAGTTGTCTACCATCAAAATGGCCAGCACCGGCCGGGTGGCGGTGTACCGCTCCCGCAGATCGTCGGCCTCTGTGGTATCCACCCAGTAGGTAGTGGCCACCAGGTTCTGCTCGGCCCCCCGGCCCTTGGCCCGCACCAGGCTGCCGTACACCCGGAACCGCCGGCTGTTCATCACCACCCGGTCCGGGCACTCCTGCTTTCCCTCCAGCATCCACTGAACGGGGAAATCCGGTACTGCATCCTCCACCTTCATCTCGAACAGGTGCTCCCGCACGCCGGCCAGCTGCAGGAAGTTCTCATTGCTCCAGATCACCTCGCCGGTGTCCGGCCGGAACACCATGATGGGCAGCGGAGAGTTGATGAGGGTGGATTTGCTGGCGGTATCCACGCTGCCGGTAACGTTATCAATGTACTGGAGGATGTTTTGCCGCCGCTTCTGGTTACGGTTGGTGAAATAGGCATACAGGCCCACGGTGCAGGCGATCTCCACCAGTCCCAGAGGCAGGCTCACCGTGGCGGTGGCCGCCGCGAAGACGATCATGCAGAGGAAGTAGAGCTTGAGATTGGGCTCCAGCAGGCGGGAGAGCTTCTTGTTGTTCATCTCGATCAGGTCTCCTTTTGAAAGGGACGCATACATACCCATATTGAAGAATAGTATAGCAGTTTTTCCCACAAGAAGCAACTGTTAAAACAGGCCCGGGCTGATCCGGCCCGAGCCTGTTTTGATGGTCCTCAGGATGCCGCCGCGGCCGTCCGGCGGCCGTTGGCGCGCAGAAGCAGCAGGTTCAGCCCCAGTGCCGCCAGGGCGAACATTGCCGCCGGCAGGCCCAGGGGGCGGAATCCCCACCCCTCCTGCACGGCGCTGCCGATGAAGGAGCCGATAGCAATGCCGAAGTTGTAGGATACCGGCTGCACGGAGGCGCACAGGCTGGAAGCGAAGGGGTAATCCTGCTCTGCCAGGGACAGCGCGTGCATCTGGGCCGGGGTGTTCAGCAGGTACATGAGCAGCCCCATGGCAAAGACCCCCGCAAGGCCCGCCCACCGGTTTCCCAGCAGCAGCGGCAGCAGGGCAAACAGCACCGCCTGGGCGGCGAAGGCCATGGGCAGGGTCCGGAGGCCGCCCCGCTCCCCCAGCCGGCCGGAGAGGAGATTGCTGGCGGCGCTGCACGCTCCCATCACCAGCAGCAGCGGACTCACCGCCCCCGCTGGAACCCCCAGTGTCTCCGTCAGGATCGGCGAGAGATAGGTGTACACGATATAGGTGGCGGAGGCGCTGCACAGGATCATCCCCACACACAGGGAGCATCGGGGGTCCCACAGGATGGAAAAGGACTTCAGAAGCCCGCTGTCCGCCTGTGCCGGCACCGCGGGCAGGGAGCGCAGCAGCAGCGGCAGCAGCGCTGCGCCCATAGCCAGGATCACGGCGAAGGTCCACCGCCAGCCCAGGATCTGGCACACGGCAGTGCCCAGGGGCACTCCCAGCACCGCTGCCACGGAAAAGCCACCGTATACCAGCGAGATGGCCCGGGCGGTCTGCTCCGGGGCGGCGACCTCCTTGGCATAGAGCATGGCCACCGCCGTCAGCGTACCGGACACCAGCGCCGCCACTACCCGGGTGGCATACAGCACCGCCACATTAGGAGCGGCAAAGCTTGCCGCGCTGGTGAGGAGGAACACCCCCATCAGCACCGCCAGCAGCTTCCGGCGGGAGATTCCGCCGGTAGCTGCAGTGATCACAGGCGTCCCCACCGCGTAGCAGGCGGCGAACACCGATACCAGCTTTCCCACTGCCGCCAGAGAGGTGTTCAGCCCCTCCGCGATCTCCGGCAGAATGCCCACAATCACAAATTCGCAGGTCCCCAGCACAAATCCCAGGGCCGCCAGCAGCAGTACCGCTCCAGGCAGCGGCTTTTTCGTCTGTTCCATGACACGGTTCTCCTTCTGTTTGCGTACACAGCTTTTCCCAAAAACAGCTTCCCCCAGAGTCGGCCTCCGCGGGAAGCCGGCGCCGGAGAAAGTCTTTCAGCAGTTCTCCGCCGTGAGGATGGGGCTCTCCGGATAGAAACAGTCCCGCTCCGGCGTCCGGTGCTCCACCACCGCATCAAACAGCAGCGACAGGGCCTTGCGGCTCTGGTAGGTCAGGTTCTGGTCAATGATGAAGTCCAGCAGTCCCTCCCGCAGGAAGGTCCGCGTCTCCGGGCTGTTGTCGTGGGCCAGAACCCGCACCTGTCCCATCCGGCCGGCCCCGCGCAGGGCTTCCATGCACGCAGGCACGGAGCGGTTGGCCATATAGATATACTTCAGGTCCGGCTCTTCCGCCAAAGCGGCGGTCACCGCTGCCAGCGTCTCATCATAGTTGTCGTGGGTTTCTGCCACCCGGCAGTCCTCCTGCCGGAGCCCCCGCTCCGCAAGCCGCTCCAGAAAGCCGTCTGCCCGGCCCTTGTGTCCGGCGTAGCCGTGGTCGGCGTACACCAGCAGGATCCGGTCTCCGGGCCTGAGGAACTTGGCGGCGATGTCCCCGGCCACCCGGCCGGCGTGGTGGGCGTCCTCCCCCACGTAGCACAGCCGCCGGGCGCCTGCAATGTCGGAGTTGAAGGTCACCACCGGCATCCGCCGCTCCGCCAGGAGCTCCAGCTTCTGGCGCACCTGGGGGCAGTCCGCGGCGCACAGGGCGATCCCCTGGACCTCCTCCGCCAGCGTGTCCAGCAGGTGCAGGCAGTCCTCCATCCGCCCCTGGCGGTACGGGTGGATGGTGACGCTCACATTGTAGTCCTGACGGTCCTGCCGGAACTTCGCCACGCCAGCGGCCATGGCCTCGCCCACATAGCTCTCCCACGTGGGCTGGATGATAGCGAAATGCCGGGCCATGCCGCTGGTGGCCAGGGCGCTGGCCACCCGGTTTGGCTGGTAATCCAGCTCCTCCATCACCTCCAGCACCCGCCGCCGGACCTCCTCCTTCACATACGGCCGGTCGTGGAGCACCCGGTCCACCGTGCCGATGGAGACGCCCGCCCGTTCTGCGATCATCTTGATCGTTGCCCGCATGTCCCTTCACTCCCTTTCTCCGGCCCTTCCGCCGGTCATCTTGGTTTTCTTGAAAAAAATGTATACAAAACGCTTGACCTGTGCTATACTAGGGGCAGAATGGTGCGGCCTTCCGTGTCCGCCGGCGGCAGGCCGCCGGCTGTCGGAGCGCCGCGGGGCGTGCCTCTGCCTGGGCCGCGCCTTCGTTTCAGTATAACAAAGTGCGCGTCGAGAAGCAACTGCTTTTCCGCCCTTTTTTACACAGTTCCACAGTATTTCACTGGTGCGGAGCGCCGCTCCGCCTCAGTCAAATAAAACCCCATACGGTTTCAACGGAATGACGTGACCGAACCCCTGCCGGCGAAACGGGGCCGCGCAGGCTACGGGCGTCTCTTGTTTGCG